>Ga0196903_1000030_pt1 | contig 24353 bp, 11 predicted proteins | sample CB_VirMetaG_2_FD_169097 | JGI IMG/M metagenome (GOLD analysis project Ga0196903, IMG submission 169097) | Freshwater to marine saline gradient viral communities from Chesapeake Bay - CB_1504_2 Viral MetaG (v3) (version 3) | ecosystem: Environmental > Aquatic > Marine > Coastal | place: USA... | reverse complement strand
CTTCCTTGCATTACTTTACTAAACTCAGAGAAATCCCATTGAGCTCCTTCTGCTTCCATGTTACCTGCTTCTTTAGCAAATGTAGCAGCATCAATAGCTCCAGTAGTTCCATCAGGCATTGTGTATAACACATTGCTTTTAGTTCTAGCCAATGTATCATCAAAATCAAATACTCTAATCTTCTTAACAGGTTGGTCTAATTTTCTAGCAAGTTCTAAAGCTTTATCAGTTTTTTCTAAAGCGTTTATAGCCGTCTGTACAGTTATAGGTCTGTCGTACTTTATAGCGTCAGGAATTAAATCGCTGTCACGTTTTGAAGCCATTGACTTTCCAGGAGCTATAGAAATAAAAGCTTCTATTCTTTCTTGAGCCTCAACCTCTGTTATATTACCAACTATAACCTCATGTATAATAGCACTAGCTTCGTGTTGCACCTCTAAATTAGATTCCAAGCTTGGAGAAACTTTTATTCCATACTTAGCTGCGTCAGTGACGTTATATCTACCGTGGACAAATGGATTAACCTCAGTGTGTACTCCAGGGTATTTTCTTATATCTGAAAGTCTACTAGCTTTATCTAAATACTTAACATCTCCTGTTTCTCTAAACTTGCTCAATTGCTTTTCAAGAAGCGGATGGTTTTGATCTTTAGACTTCCAAGAAACTCCTGTACCATCTTCTAATTTTACCGTGTATGTTTTGTCTACCGCTGTTTGAGTTTGTGAACTTATATTCTCTTGATAATAATGTTCATTAGCCCATTTTTTCCAGGCATTTCTAGAGGCTTGAGGCATATCAAAAGTAGAAATAGTAGTTAAAGCCCATTGTCCATATGGAAACCAATGCTCTAAGTATGGTACTTTATCTCCTTTATTAGAATCATTAACTGCTGTAGCTATTTTTCTACCTAATGTAGCGTTTGAAGATTGATCTGCTGGATATATTATTTGCTTTAATCCAGGTAAATTAGCCTCAGGATTTGCATCATAAGCTCTATAAAAACCGTCGTAAAAAGAATTTTTACCGTTAATTAAAGCTTTAACTTTCTCTTTATTTCTAGCTATAGAAGATCTACTACCGCCTTTAGTAACTAGACTCATTTCTTTTAATTGGTCAGTAGTAAATTGAGGTCCTAAATTAGATAAACCTAAATCAGTTACTTTACTTCTTACTTTTCTTAAGTCAAAAACTTCACCTTCTTTTAATGCTTTTTCAGTCTTAACCCGATCTTTGTCTCTAGTTAAACTAGCGTCTGTTATGGCTACATAGCCGCGTCTCGCAGAATTACCACCAGATGATAGATTAAATGGAGTTATTATAAATGGTAGTGATGCGTTTCCAAACCCCGCGGCTACACCATCTTTTCTTGTTAATAAATCTACGGTTTTAGATACTAAACTTTTACCAGAATCTTGATGGATTTGATCTTTTATGCCTTTACTTTTTTGCTCCTTGGTTACACGCTTACTAGCCATAGACTTTGGCTTGCTAACCGTTGCAGGTTTAGTTGACACAATAAAAGTGTCGTTTTTAAAACCAGAGCTGCCATTAAGCTTACCAGCTAATACTTGGCTTAGAGTTTTATATAATCTAATTCTACTAGGTTCTTTAGCTGTAAAAACAACGCCCTCTATTCTTGGATTAGCTTTTAAGTAATCTACAACACCGTTCATAGTAGTGGTAAACACTTCAAAAGCGTTACCTTTACCTGTTATACCTTTTCCAAGCTCAGTATCTCCGAACTCTAAATGGTAAAAATTCTCAGAACTTTCTATCGGGTTTCCTTCTGCGTCTTCAAGTATATCTAAATCTTTAGCTACATCCTCTATGTCCTGGTAGGTTTGACCTTCGTCAAATTCCATGAAAGCGGTTTCTTCTAAAGTTGTTTTATAAGTTCTATCACCTATTTTAAAAGAAGCCACTATAGCTTCATCTGTTTCTTTCCAGTTCAGCTTCTGTGTTCGCTTACTAGCCATAGCTTTGTTCTTTCCAGCTGCAACATCTTGCTTATCTTCTAAACTTAAATCTGTGTCAGATCTTACAATTTCGTTTGTAACTAACTTACCGTATAAACTTGCAATACCTTTTAAAGCTTGAGCTTGTGGTGATCTAGCGTCAAATCCTTCAGCTTTTTTACCTTCAACAATACCAAACGTTTCTAAGAAATCAGCTTTGCTAATTCCTTTGTTTAATTTAAACGGAGCAAGTCCAGCGCCTTTACCTAATCTAGCTTGTTTAGTATAAAAAGCATTAAGTAATCCTTTTGGCACGCCAGTAGACGTACCTAAGAGCTTGTCTGTTGCAGCTTCTACTACTGCCCCTTCAGGTAATATCTTTAATAATTTATCTGCGTTCTTATTGACAAACTGCTGAATAGCTGTAGCATCACCTTTTGATAGGTTAGCCGTTGGACTAGTTAGTTTTTTAACTGGTATACCAAGTTCTTGTGCAATAATTTCAGGAGCTAAGTCACCAAGTTTTTTAAACGTTAGATTTTTAGGATCGATGCCTTTAATCTTCTCCTGTACTTGCTCTTTAATTTTAGTGACAGCTTCGTTAGAAATAAACGAGCTTGGCTTTATTTTTCTAGTAACAGGTTTAGCAGCAACTTCAGTTGTCACTTCTTCTGCCATAACGCCTTTAGCTTCTGTAACATCACTAGTAAACTCTTCACCTAAAACTCTTTTAGAGGCTTCAATTGCTCTAGCTGGTAAAAACTTATTTATATAAGCGGCTAATGGCACGCCTGATTCAGGTTTGTATTCTCTAATTAAATCGAATATTCCACGCTTACCTGTTTCAATTTCATCAGTTAACAACTGACGATCAAAATTAGGCGCGTCTCTTCTTTTTTCTACTATTCTATTTACTATAGGCTTGAATTGATCTATAATATCAAAAGCTCCAGCTTCACCTTGTGCATCGTATATTTCTTGTACTTTAGCAGAAGCTTCAACACCTGTGTCTCTTTTACTAGCTCTAGATGATTCTTCTTCAACTACAGGTTTTACTTCAACGTCTTCTGCAACACCCGTTTCTTCGTTTACAACAACCTCTGTTCTACCTATTTTCTTAGCAGCATCAACATCAGAGTCTTTTATAGTGACTTTTGATCCTTCAATAGCTGTTCTAACTAATCCTTTTGAGGCTTTCCCAGATTCAATTGTTTTGTTGTAATCTCTTAAAAAATTAATAACAGATTTACCGTCTTTAAATTTAACTTTAATCCCAAAAACGTTTTGTAGAGTTCTTCTAATAAGATCACCTATTTTGGTAGAAGCTGTTTCGTTAAAAACTATGTCGCCATCAATTAACGCTTCGCTTGTAAACATCATTACTTCCTCCATCACCACCGCTGTACTGTCGCCATCGGCTATATATTGAGCTATTCGCTTTGCTACTTTGTCGTTTTTTATTTCTATATTAGAATTATCAGCTAACTCTTGTAAAAGACTACTACCAAGTTTAGCCGCTGCTTTAGGATCTTTTTTCACAGTTGCTGAAACTAAAAGATGACCTCCTTCATGTACCTCAGTGGTTACTACATTATCCTCTGTGTTAACTTGATCGTCTATTATTATTGTTATATCTCCAGTCTTGTCGTCTAAAACAAAATCTCCATAGCCTTGAGATTGGTAAACATTAGCTCCTTTATCCTCTAACTCTTGCCTATAAGCGTTGGCCTCAGAAGTGGTTTCAAAATTCTGTATATCAACCTCTTTATCGCTAGCTTTAGCTACTGCATCAACAAAAGTACTAACACCCTTCTGTAGTTGCGTTCTTTTTTCGTCAGCTGATTGTCTTATAAGCGCGTCTATTTCTAAATCTAAGTTTTCTATATCATCATCTAAAGGACCATGAAAAGAAGGAGCTGTAGATTTTTTTTGATTTTCTAAATCTTGTTTTTGCTGCATTAATTGAGCAACGTTTAACACGTAGTCACCACTTAACCATTTAGGTATCTTAGGCGATTGATTTAATATAGCTTTAGAGTTAAACATTATTTGGTCAGCCTCCTCTTGAGTTGCAAACCCACTATTCACTAACCTGTCAAGTTCTAGTTCTGCTTTTGCTGAGTTTTTAGCTATATAAGTGTAGTTGGCTATTTGCGCACTTGCGTTAGGCTTAAAACTAGGTACTTTAATCTGAGATAGCAAACCTCCTGTAGCAAAAGACAAAACAGAAGTAGAAATAATTTCGTCATTACTGTATGTATCTTGTAAGAAGTTAGCCTTGGCTTTAGTGTTTAATTTAGGATTTATCCAAAGAAATTCACCTGATTGCTGTAGGTTTTCCTGTAAAGTCTCTTTACCACCTTCTTTAGCAAAATCATATCCTTTAGACTTTAGCTTGTAACTTAAATTTGTTAATTGATTTTTTAAAGACTGTGAAAAGTTCTTTACATTACCTTTTCTAGTTTTAGATAAAGCATTGGAAATAATTTTTTTAACAGCTAAATTTCCTCCAACTTTATCTAACCAGGTTGTTCTATCACTAACAGGTCCTGTAGCCGCATACCAAACAGCCATGTATTGACCGGCGTCATAAGCTAAAGCTTCAGCGTCGGCATCATTGAATCCAGCGGATTTTGCTTGAGCTAAAGTATTGTTATAACCTATAGCACCTCCATAAGACCCTTGAAAAAGCATTGCATCTACTGTTGATTTTTTAACTGGAATTCTAAAAGATGGTTTTGCTTTTCCTCCTATAGCTTTAGAAAGATTAACCATGTTCTTATAATCTTTTACGCTTTTAAAACCGTTAACTGAGGCTAGTGTTCTTAGTTTAGCAGCTTTTGTTACAGCTCCAAATCCTTTTTGACCAACAACCTGACTTAAAACATTTCCAGTAACATTACCTCCAACCGTCAAATAACCTCTTAAAGAAGTGTGGTTCTTTTTTACGCCTTTAGATTCTATCTCTTTGTCTAAACTTTCTAACTGCAAACCTGTTATTACGCCACTAACATTATATCCAGCCGATACATTGTATATATTACCCTTAGAGTCTTTAGCGTATTCAATACCATCTTTAGTTATTGTTTTAGCATCCGTTATACTAGTGAAATAAGAAGAGTCTTTAGCTAACTGCTCTTCAGCTTGATAATTTCTATCTTTATCTACAGCTAAGTCAAATCCAGTTATATCTAAACCAAAGTTTACAAGATCTCGCATTCCTGTTAAAAAACCTTCACCACCTTCAGCTAAAAAAGATCCCGTATTAGCAGCTGCCGCGTACCAATCCCCTCTTTGATCTAATTCTTTTGCGTAATCTATTTTAGCTTTAGCATACTCTTTGTCCTTCGCGGTAGATAGTGTAAATTTAGATTTTAAATAATCCTTTTGTTTTTGTTGATCTACAGTAGTAAGATATATATTTGATTCTTCAACCTTACTAATAGCGTTTAAGACACTGCTCCTAGCGTTACCAAAAGTAGAAGTTTTAAATTTAGGATCTTTTTTTATCTTCTCTAACTTATTAAGTTGATTTGCTTTATAGTCTTGACGGTTTACATATAAGTTTAAATACTTTCTTAAATGCCTTTCTTCGGCTAACTTATTGTCTTTACCATATATAGAAGTATCTTCGTACTCTCCTTCTTTTAGATTATTTAGGTAATCATCAGCATAGCCATTTCTGTTTAAAAAACCCTCAAAATCAACGGCGTTAACTCCGAACTCTTTTAAAGCGTCAGCGCCACCGTAAAAATCATCTACAAACTTAGTTGATTTTTCTTTATTAAAATATAAATTTTCATATTCTAAATCTAAATCGTTTTCTAATATAAAACCATCTATAAAACCTTCCGTTGTACCAGTTCCGCGTTCTTTTTCAGACTCAAACTCTTTAGTTAAATCTTCAAAAAAAGTGTCTGGAACTTGTTTTTTAGGCTCGTCCAAACCTAAAGGGTCGCTAGGACCTTTAAAATCAATTATTTGATCTGAACCTTTTAACTCTTGAGACTCTGAAGGTATTTCTGTTTTAGGAGCTGAAAGACTAAACTCCTCTTCAGCTTCACCCTCGTCTATTAAAAAACTATTAGGAGCTACGTAGCCTGAAGCTCTATCGTAATAACTTTTACTTATAGTATCGTCTGCTTCGAAACCCCTACTTATGTAGTAGTCAGCTCTTTGTTTAGAACCTAAGGGTAGTTTACTTAATATAGCTTTAGTTTTAACGCCGCCCACGTCCGCATCAAAGTCTTTTTCAGCTTTTAATCTTAAAGCTCTTTGATTTATTATATCAAGTCCTTGACTAGCTGTTGCGTCTTCGTCGTACATTGAAGTAAAAGTAGGCTCGCCACTTCCAGAACTTAAACTCTCGGATGCTACCGGGGTTGTTGCTGCAGTCGCATCCTTCTCCACAACAACTTCTGTCTTTGCTTGTTTAACAGGTGTTTTAATTACCTCTTTTTCAACTTTGGGTTGGTTTTTCTTTTTCCATTCTTGAACTTTATCAGGTATGTCTGTTGCGCCTTGATCTTGAAGTGATTGTACGTATTCTAGTAATGTCATTTAATTTAATTTAAGTTGTTATCGTCAATAAACTTTTGAGCTTTAGCTTTTTTAGCTTCAGCTAAATCAAATACAGCTGCATCTTCTGGAACTGTAGGAAATTGATTTGTAATAAATTGTTTTAGATAATTATTCATAAAGTATTCTTTATATTTCTTTTCAAATAAAACTTTTTTATCTTGAGCTAAAGGTAAATTATCAATGTAAGACCAACTAGATTCTCCAGCGTTAGCGTCTTGGACCATCTGAGCATCCTCTTCAGCACTTGTACTTTTAGATATATAAACGTTCCAAGCAGCAATTACGTCTTGCTCAGAGCTCATTAAACCGGCTATTTCAGAATTTATAAAAGGAGCTGTTTTCTTTTCTATTTTATCTAAATCGTATTTTAAAATGTTTCTACCTTTACCTCCACCGATATCAATTATCGCATAGTCAAAAGATCCGTCTGGATTCTTTAAAACAAACTCTTCTTGAATTTTAGCTCCTGCTCCTAATTGTCCATTTTCCATAACAGCATCTGCAGCAAAAATACCTACAGCTGTTAATAAAGACAACATGTCACTTGGTATTGTTGGCGTAGATCCTACTAATGATGTTTGCGCTAGATTTAAAGCATTTAAAGCCGTATTGTTTATAACAAAAGGCTCTTCAAACAAAGGACCTATAAAAACTATTTGCTGTGCTCCACCTGGTAATAAATCTAAGTGAACATTGTAGCCATCTGTTTTAGAAAACCCAGGTCTACCGTTTAGTATACTATTAGCAACAGTATATTTAAAATCATTGTTAGGATCAAACGTTGGGTCTTCTGTCACTGAAAGCTCAGCCATGATTGAAGCTAAAAAATCTAGTGATATTTGAGGCGCATCCGTTAAGTGTTTCAACTCAGTAAGTTCTAAAGCACAATTCTCTGATTGACAGTCATTATTCTCTATAGCTATTTTTATTCTAGCATATATCTTACCTGTATTTCTATAAGCGTTGTCTAGTAATTGAAAATTGTAATCACTGGTGTTAGCTGTAAAACCTTTGTTATACGCAATAGAATCGCTTTGATTAAATTGTTGTATAAAAAGATTTTGAAGTATGTTATTGTTTTCCATAAGTTATTGTCTTTATTTACTAAACGCTCCGCCTTCAGCCATAGAACCTCCTATACTAGCTAAGCTACCGAACATACCGGTTATTGCTCCTGTTTGATCCGCTTGAGCTTGTGCTCTAACTTGTTCTGCCATTCCTAATTGACCAGCTACTCTGTTTAATTGAGCAACCTCTCTGTTCTCAGTTTCACCATATACAAATTGTTTACCAGCAACTTCAGATTGTTGCATTCTACGCTCCTCAGCAACTTTTTGCTGTTGAACATTTGCTTCTCCTTGAGCTCTTTTGTCTTCGTTACTTTTTTCTTGCATTTCAATACTAGCTGCAACACCTTTCTTAGACTGTAAAGCAGCTTGAGCTAACGCCGTAGCACCACCAGCACCTCCACCGGTTGCTCTAATTGTATCTAATGTGTTTGCTAATGATATGTCAGCCTCTTCAATCTTCATTTCAGCCGCTCCTGTTGCAACTGACAAGTTAGCAAATGGATTACTTATCATGCTACTAAGACTTGTTACGTCTGCATAAGGGTTTATTATCTCTTGTCTATTAGCCTCTAGTGTTTCTAGCTTTTTAGTCAACCGTCGCTTTTCAGCTTCAGCCCTTCGCTTTTCTTTTTTAGCGGCTGATGATCCAAAAATCCCGCCTGCTATAGAAGCAACTCCTCCTATAACGCCTGCCGTTATTATTCCTGACATACTTTTTCTTTATTTACATACTCTTCTATAGTAAAAGAATATAAGTTTTTTTGTATTTTATCTAAGTTTTGATCGTTAGATGGGTTTTTGTGTACGTTTATAAACACACAGTCTTCTGTACATGTTATAAGTCTTTTAGCGCCTTTTATAGACTTTTCAAAACAAGGTGCTATATGCTCTACTGTTTCACCATCCGTCGTCACTTGTATTCTACCAGTCATTAAAAACCAAAAATGATCTGTATGATGCATAGCGCTTACAACAAATGTTCCAGCTTTCATTTTCATTTCTCTCATATACAGTTGATCTGAAAAGTTATGCTTTATAGGAAAGTCCTCGTTGTCTACAAGAGTTTTTCCATCACCGTGTATAAATTCTTTGTCGTTGTTAGCTATTAAAACTTCTTGCAGTGCTTCTAGGTTTCTAGTAAAGTTACTAAGCTTATTCATTAATAACCATTGTTTTGAGTAAACTCAGAGCTAACTGCAAATAATTGTTTCTCAGCTCCAACGTTTGTAACGGCATCAGTTAAAAAAGTTACTGTTGAATAATAACCTTTAATGCCGGCAATTTGTTCGCCATATACAACCTCACCATCCTCTGGAGTGCTGTAGTTAACTAGGTTAGAAGCGTAGCTATTTTCTTTTCTATTAAAACCAGCGTACTCTTTATTCAAAGCAGGTCTTATAGTTCCAAATGTAGCTAAATAATCTTGTCTAATTACTGGTTGGCCATTAGCTGGGTTAATAACATATTCACCTTCTAGATAACTATGTACCGATGTTGGTGAGTATAAATCTAAATTTCCTGGTATTGTAGTCTCGTCTTGATTAACTACCCAATTATTGTTTGGTAAGTCAAAGTCTTGACCCGTACCATCTGACGCAAATGAAATAACTTTCCAGCCGTTACTACCTTCGTAAGAAACTGTTTTAAAAGTTTTTGAAAGCGTGGGACTTGGATTAAATATAAAAGTTATAAGACTAGGTGTGTCTACTCCATAAAACTGCCCTCTGTTAACGGTGTTATCGTGATGTCTATATAAACTTCCGTCTTGAACTGTATAAAAATTATTTCTTATACTAAACAATTGATCTGGACGATAGCTAAAAAAGCTTGTCCAACCGCCAATAGAATCACTCCAAGACAAGGTGTTATACGTTGGGTTTGCAATATTTTGTTGAGTTGATACTATGTACTTATTATTGTAAATATCATAACCACCTCTGACATAACCTTCTACTCCTCCAGTGCTATCTATAGCGTTTAGTTGATCTCTAAAATAATCTTTCATACCAGAAGCTGATATTTCAGTTATCCCGTTTTGACCTAACCTAAGTATTACATTATTGTTTTTATCTGAAAAGAACTTGTTAAAACCATAAACAGCAAAGCTCTCAGGGTTTCTACTTATTCCAAACCTACCAGCGTAAGGTTGTATAACTCCTACAACTAAATTAGTCGATGTTATACTACTAGTTCCTTCTGCTGAATAAATTGCATCTTTGTCAATTAAAGCTCTACTAACTTTTCTTTCTTGAAATATTACCAAGTTGGTATCTTCTGCGTAAAGCTTTTGAATAGAACCATCTGCTGGATCTGCACTTTTAGTTATGCTAGTTCCTGTTGAAAATACGTTTGTGTTATTTATACCTGTTCTAGAATTAAATATTCCAGACCATATTAGAGAATTAAATCTTATAGACGAATTTGGTTCCTCTTCAACCAGGTACGCTTTAACTCCATAATCAACGTTAGTGTTGTTATATCCGCCTCGTATTCTAGCTTCTTCAATAGCCCAGTTGTTAGCCTCTGATGTATCTGAAACCACTGGGTAACCTCCGTTTTCTTGGGGTATGCCAAATGAACCGTTCCAAATAGGTTGTTTCTCATCTTGGATGGTTTTCTTTAACACAAAGCTGTTAAAATATTTAACTTCTACTACTGCTCCCATAAATTAATTATTACATGTTTTATTCATAAGCTCCTTATCTTATATAAATTCTACTGAATCTGGTGTAAAAGGTGCGTTTTGAGTGACACCCGCATCAACATCCGCAGGATCATAGTTTGGTTGAGATGGAAAAACTCTATTTTCAACAGCGTCTTTAAAAAACTCTTGAGCAGAACCTGTTCCAAACTCCGCTGTTGCATTGCTAAAAAGCCAATCTCCTGCTCCTAAAGTAGTTCCAGTTAAAGAACTTGATGCGTTTTTGAATATACCTATTGAACCTTGACTTACAGTGCTGGCTAAAGCGGCGGTTTGATATGTGCTTGGATTTGAAATGTTTGAGTCAGGTGAATTTCCTAAACTGTAAATATAATAATACCACCCGACTCTTGCGCCAAAATTGTTTGCGTCTACTTTAAAGTAAATACCCTCACAATTAAAATACTCAGGATCAAATTGAGAAGCCGCAAGGTTTTCACCGTAAACAGTTAACCCTCTCCAAGTAGGAACAGACGAAGTCACTCTTTGTTCAATATTTACAACGCATTCCACTGACGCACCTGGATCTGTAAGTTGTAGTGTTACAGAATATCTTCCAGCTGGTTTACTTTGATTTGCTGGTAAGTTTTGAAGAACTACTTGACTAACAAAATCCGGAGTACCTAAAAGAGTACCAAAACCAAGAGCGTCAGCATCTATAGTAAACGGGTTATTTGGATCTACTGGATTCCCACCCTCATCTGTTTGAGAGGTGATTTCCCAGTTTAAATCTCTATTTCTAAGTTCGTCATTACCTGCTCCATTTATACCCCACTTAGTTGTAATGCTTTCCTGGTTTCTACTAGCGTATATAAGTCCACCACATACTTCCCCGCTACCTGGAAAAGGTAGTATACTTGGAGCTATGTTATTAGGGTTACCAATCTCTAAAAATGGAGTAGACACTGTATCAACTACGCTTACAAAACTAAAAGTAAAGTTTCTTAGAGTAGCTATGCTATTAAAGTATATGTTATCCCAATAATCTTCAGTTACTCTAATGTTGTAGAAGTTTGGGGTTGGTGTTTCAAAGAGCTCAAAATACTGAGAAACATCCACACCGTTTGGTAGTACGCTATTCTTTACGCTAGTCATTGTTAAAGTAAAAACATCAACAGGTTGACCAAAGTTGTCTAATAGAGTAAAATCATTAGTTAATATATTAGCTGTAAGTAGAGGTGTCCAATTAATTGTCTCGTCCCAGTCATTAGTATTGAATGAGCTAAATGTTGCTCCTGCTCCAGTAGTGTTTAGTATTAAGTAGTTTAAGTCATTAACCAATCCAGCTGTAGAACTTTCCCAAAATATATCTAATTCAGACTCTACTGGTTCTGTTTCATATATGGCTAAATGCTGAATACCTGGTTCTATTATAGTCCCTTGGTTTGGGGTTGGAAAACCTTGAGCAAAAGCTAGAACATCATCTGCTTTTAAAGTAACAGCATCGTTTAAAATCAATGTAAAAATTGCAGGATTATAAGAACCCACGGTAGAGTCGGCGGGTAATCCACCTCCAAAAACAACCATATCCGAAACTGGAATTCCAGTAACGTTTTTCAACACAACGTTAGTACTGTTCGAAACGTCAGCGTCTACTATAGCGCTAGCTATATCAAAATTAGTTGTAGCTATCTGACCTATTTTATCATCAGTACTAATCCTAGCTATTAAAGGATTTGATAGAAACGTATAAAGCTGAGGAAAGTAATCTGGACGTGGTGGATCATTAGGATCATAATTAAACAAGTCGTTTAATGTAGATATTGTTGACACCGTGTCAGACTCTCTTCCTGGAAAGTATTGATCATTTGATAACCCAATATTGGTAGGTCTTGTTCCAGTGTACAAAATCTCTGTAGACGTATTCTCTACTCTACCAAATAACCTCACTGAACTTCTAAACTGCTTTTGATCTGGTCCAACTTCAGTTAAATCTCTAGGTACTTTGTTTATATTGTCATTAATTAAAACTGCATGAGATGTATTACCTATTTCCAATGTAGTACTCTCTGGGTATGCTGCCATAATTCCAGGCAAATAAACGTTGTAATATTCTTGCTCTGTTTGTTTAACTACAATTTTGTAACTATACCATCCCAAAGGATTATAACTAAGACTTGTTATATCTCCATTATATATACCAGGCCAACCAGTTGTGGTGTTTGGATTTGCTGGTCCAATAGGATCGTTAAATAAAAGCTTAAGCGAATCTCCTGGCCATTCATTCTGCTCTACAGCTGTTGTTTGGTATGGAGAATATATAGTTGAGGTTCCAAATTCATCACCCCCTTCTATTGTTAAAGTTGAATCATTAGATATTACAACAGAAGATTGTCTTCCAAATCTGTCAGATAAAACAATACCTACCTGATAGTTTCTATTTTGTTTAACACTATGGTTAGGGCTTTCTATAGTGCTCGTGTACTGTGTGTCGTCTGCAGCGGCTTCAAATATCAATGTTTGGCCTTGAGTAATAGTTACTGGACCACTTACTGTAATTTCACTAAAAAGAGTATCTACAACAGTGACAGCTACAGGGTTTCCGCCTGACAATAAATTAGTAATTATACTACCAACTAAAATAGTTCCAGTTTTACCCGATATCTGTATCGTGGTAGTATCTGACTGAAAGTCTGCAATAGCCGTACCATTTTGTAAATTAAATGGTTTTTTAGCTCCAACGTTTACGCTATAGTTTATTGTGTCTGGTGGAGTGTGTTTATCTTGAAAGTTTGCATAAACAAGTCTATTGCTGATTATCTCTTGAGATAAAGCTTTAACCGGTGTTACATCATAAACTCTTATTAAGTCTTTTGAAGGTAGTGTTTTGAATGGTTTTTTAGACTCATATTGGTAAGAAAAATAATCTTCTACAAATACCATGTCCTCTACGTTAATTGTATCAACTACTTTTACAGCTAAAGCATCAGACTCTTTGTAAAGAATGTCTATCTTAGTTATCTTTAATCCTTCACTTATATCTGCTCCAGTGTAACCAGTGGGTAAAGGAACTCTTAGTTCAATATCATCCACCTTGTTCTCCATAAAAGAAACAATAGTACTTCTATAAGTATTACTTTGATCGTCTTTTTCAGGTATACCTTCTTTGTTTGTAAATAAAAAATAACCATCTTGCTTTGGTATAAAAGCAATCTGCGTAAATGGGGCAAATATAGAATATTCTCCATCTTCAAACTTATATCTATAACTAAAACGCACAAATCTATCTTCTAAGTAATCAGGATCTCCTGCAAATAAGTACTCGTAATAAGGGTTTGCGTTAAATATTAACTCTGTACCACTAGATAAAGCAGGCATAGGGTCAAGTATAGTTGCTGTTGTAATTATCTCAGGTGGATCTACACTAGTGTTGTAGTTACTTACTAAAAGCCCTGTTGAAACTAATTCTCCTGTGCTAGGGTTTATATAGGAAATGGTTGAATTTGTATCGTAAGCATTTGAACCCGTAAACTGAATATCTCCTTTTACTGTTGAAATTGGAATATTATTATTTCCGCCTAAGTAAGCTCCTACTACATCAGCAGATCCACCGTTTGGCATAAACTTACTGCTAACATCTTTCATAGTTGATTCATAAGGAACCGCCCAAGTTCCAGAATCTGGATCCGTAGATTTTTTCCATGTTTGGATTGGATCGTATGGGTTGTACTTCGCAACTGACACTTGATCTTCAGATATATAGTGTGTTGGATTTGCTAATCGACTAGGGTTTGCTTTAGTAGTATCTATTTTTCTTGGTTGATTTCTGTTATCAGTCCAAAATAATAAACCTTCTAAAATATTAACACCTGTAATTGGAAAGTTTTTTGAAAAGTTTAGCCAAGCGCCTTCAACTAATAAAGTTGTATTGTCAGCGTCGTCAAGCAATGTGTCATAAGAGAATATAAAGTTGTTTGCTGTTGGCTTGTAAGCCTCTGGGTTTAAATCAGTTGACTTAGGGTTGTCTGTTAAGAATAAATATATAGTGTTGTTAAATTCGTCGGTTAAAAAACCAATACAAATTAAATCATCAACACCCGTTAAAACTTCAAAATCTTTTACTTTGATATTACCTAACACGTTCTCTAAAGAACCTACGTTCGCACCTTCAGATTTACTAACCTGAATATTTAAAGCGTTTCTGTATTCTCCGTTTGGAAGTAACCTAGCGTCTAAGTCTTGGTTTAATTTATTCTTTATAAAAGTATTAGTAACTTTAGCCATTTAATTCTAGTGTTTAATCCACTTAGATTTACCTCTCATTACTTGAGAAATTTCCTCTAACTTGATGTTTGATAATCTTATTTTAGCATTTCTTAGCTTAGCTCTTTTATCTTTTTGAAGTCTTTGAACAACGTATTCTTGTTGTCCAGCTCTTGTAGACGTTATAGAATGCAGTATAGACGCGTATAGAGCATCTTCAGCTAGCTTAGGTATCTTTGTATCTGCGTCAAATGCTAAACCATCAGAGATGTACTCTAAAATGATTAGCTTGCCAACTAAGTTGCTTGAGAAAGAAAGCTTACCTTCTCTTTCATTTATATTAAACCAACCGTTTTTTTGAGCCAGTTGAGGTTCTAAGCCGTAAAGTTGTCCCCAGTTCTGGTATGACCAAACACCATACTCATCCCAATCATAGTACCAACCTTCTCTGTTGTTTGTTAACACGGCATTTAAAAGTTGACCTCCAGCTGCATGCCATCTTTCTTGAGTAAGTGAAGTACCCTCTACATTTTCACCAAAATTATCTTGAGTAGGTATTCCAGCGTTATCTTGTATTTGCGTATAATATGGACTAGTGGTTAAATTATTTGTAGGATAAATAGGATGTAAAATACCTAAGTGATCTACAAAAGAACACTTAACATAGTTGACATAGTCTTGAGGTATCACAAGAGTCAAACTTGGAGGTATAGTTAGCTCCGCTGACTTAATGCTTTTTAAAGTATCATAGCTAAATTCTTGAACTGCTCGTTTTGCAAAAAACAGTACATCAGATTTTTTAGCTCTCTGTAGTATCTTACCTTCACCGACATAACCAACCATAAAGTTGTCTATTGCATCGTTAAGTTTTATGTATTGATAACTTCCATAGTTGTCTTCTACTGCTTGACCAAAAGCTTGCTCGGCTAATGTTTGACCGTATTTGCCGCCAGTCAGTATTTTTAACTGAACAACAATGTATAAGCCATCAACTGGTGCAACTGGAAACGTTACAACATCACTAACAACTGTAAAAGATGTCGTAAATTCCGTGTATGATTCTGGAAGTCCAGTGGTGCTTGTGTATAATTTAAAGTTATTTAAAGAGTAATTAACATCTAAAGGATTAAAACTACCTAAAACTAGATTAGTATTAAACGATGTTGTAAAACTAACTGAAATACCGTCAGCTATAAAGCCTTGTGATCCCGCGTAGTATTGTTGATTTGTTTCTGTTATTAGACCCATTTTTTATTAAGATTTTTCGTTAATTTCCATCGACTGAGCTTCTTGCTCAGCTACTTGAATTATTGTTGGATCGTTTATAACTATACCAAAATACTTTAAGATGTTAATTATCAAATTTGTTTGCTCTGATATATCTAAAGTAAATTGAGTTGAACCATTTGAGTTGTAAATATATTGTCCTAAAGTACCAATTGTAAAAGCCCAAACAGGTGAAGCTGGTAACGTTAGAATATTTACAGTTAAAGTGTCAGGCTGTGGAGATACCTTTAACACTAAACCATTGTTTAAATTAGTTGTATAAAACAAAGGGTTTTTTTGATCTGGTGCTGTAAGTTGAGATCTTACTATTTTATTAAAATCGCTTTTACTTGTTAGTTGAGTTATAGATCCAATGTTAGGGTTAATACCTACATAGTTTGATAAAACTTCTCCTATTTTATATATAGAACCACCACCAACTTGAACAAAGCCATTTGCTGGAGCACTAAAAGCAAATTCTATTTCTTGTTCAAACGGATATAACTTATATGAAATGTCTTTAAACATATCAAAAAACTCAGTATTATTCTGAGCATTTTGTTGATTTTTACGGTATTGTTGATTACCATCCGGAAAGTAAGATTCAAATATTTGAAATTGAACTTGCTCTGCAATACTGTTAAACTCAGCAGGAGTTACATATCCTCTTTGTTCTTTGTTTAGTATGAACAAGACCGTCTTATATACTTTGTCTACGCTTACCGCCATTTTATGTTTTTATTAATTATAGTAGTTAGGCCACACTTAAAGTGACCTAGCTACTATAGTATTACTTGTTTTTATAGTTTTTTATCTATAGACTTATAGATTTCAACACCTTCGTCTGTCTTTAAGAAAGCCGCAAATGCTGAGTAAGGATTTTCATCAAATGGTACATTCATTAATTTTCTACCGTTTGATCCCCATGTAAATGTTCTTTGATCTTGTGATAGTTTAATAATACCAATTTCCTGTGCTCTAATAGCAAAGTTTCTTAGCATAACATTTTCATCGTTAGCTAAGTTTATAAATAATGCAGGGTTTTTTCTAGCAAATAATAAAAGATCTCTTCTAAGCTCTTTAGAACTCATTGAGTTAACTTTAGATCCTAGTTCAACTCTTAATATTGCCTCTGATTGATCTACATCCATTGATCTAGCTGCGTTTAAAGCATCGATTTGAAGATCTAAAACGTCTAGTTCATCTTCAGCAACTGCAACTGCACTGAACTCTTCATATATCCTACCTTTTAAAGGGTGATATAATGATAATAATTTTTGTAAGTTCTGTTTTTCAACAGGAACTATTAATGTACCGTCATGAAATCTAACATGCCCTAGTGTAGCTTCCCCTTTTTGTTCATCGACTAAAGGACTATCTTGATTTGTAGCATACCTAATTTCACGTTGCTTACCATTTTGCTTGTCAAAATATAGTAATGAGTGTTTTCTAGTATGTCTAGCTGGAATAGTTAGAGTTAAGGGATTGTTATTACCTTTAAGATAATAAGTACGTGCCTTTATTTCCCATTCAGGTTTTGTTTGTTGTTGAACTGTTGTTTTTTTCGCAACAGTTGATTCAGGATAATTAATTTTATTGATTATTGTTTCCTTTACTTCCTGAGGTGCAACCTCGATTGTTTCTGCGTTTGTAGCTTTTTTAGCCATGATATAATATAATTAAATAATTTAAAACTGTGACAATAGCCTTAGTATATAGATAGTAAGGGGCTAATGTCATATAAAAAATCCCCACCCGAAGGCAGGGATTGTTATTGATATGTTACTAGATTCCTTTGAAAAGTACAAAGTTGTTAGCAGCTTGAGTTACTAAACATCTTTCAGATAAGAAGTTTACTTCCATAGCATCTAAAGTTGATGTGTAAGCTCCTCCAGCAGAACCAGTTAACCAAGACTTCATACGACGATCATCAGACTGTGAAGCTCTGTATCGTACGTGTAAAAATGGTCGACGGATGTTAGTTCCTAAGATCTGATCGTAAACAGTAGAAGTTCCAGCTGGTACTAATACACCTTCAACAGAACTGATACCTGTAAGACCTCCACGAGTAGATGCGTCATTTAAGTATTTCCAGTCAGTCTTATAGAAATCGTAAGATCCTCTACGGAATCCGCTAAATCCTAAGTTCAAAGCCATTTCTTCAGAGTTCTCGAATAAACCAAAAGCAGTACCACCGGCGAAACCACCAGAGATGCCAGCTAGCATATCGTCAAAATCAAGAGATGTTTGTCTTTGTAAGAACAACATGTTCTCTTCAATAGCACCTTGAGTATCTAAATTCTTAAGGATGTTATCAAATTCGTCAAGTCCAGCTGCAGCAGTAAATCCTACTTCAACATTTCCACGAGTTTCAATAGCAGAGAATAAACCTTGAGTTCCTGGGCGAGCAACTTCTCCAGCACCTTGTGACTGGTCGTACTCACTTTCAATCATAGACATTTCTAAGTAATCTTCAAAACGTAAACGAGTTTCAGATTCAGCTTTTAAATACCATAAGTAACCAGAAGTACCGTCTTCAGTAGCAACTTCAACCCATCCGATTTGTGCCATATCAGAACCAGATACTACGTATTGGTTACGGATAATGATTGGAGAGTTAGAGTACTGAGTAAGTACAGGTTCAATACTAATACGAGCCTGAGCTGCAAGTGCAGTGTCAGATCCTTTAGCATAAGTAGATCCGTAAACGAACACTTTTAAACCAGTAAGGCTAAATCCTTGATCTTCTAAATTTACGTTTGAAAAAGGCTGAACGACAATAGTTCCAGCAGCTCCAACAACAGTATCAGTTACAACACCTTTAGCTTCTAATCCAGTTACAGGATCTAAAACAACAACAGTGTCATTAAGAGAAATAACGTTTGAAACTCCAGCAGCAGCTCCAGGATTGATTGCAATCCGAGACGTAGTTCCTGGGAAAATACTACTTTGACTAACTCCATCGTAAGATACGTGTAGTCTATTTTGTTCTGACCAAATTACTTGATCCGAAGTCATAGGCATTTCAGCTCCTACCATACGTAAGAATCCAGATAAAGTTCTGTTTCCGTAACGCTCTACTTCTGCTTCATAGATTTCTGGTAAATACTGTTGTGCAAAAGTTCCACCGCCAGCGGCGCTGTTAAATTGCAAATAATTCGTAGACAATAATGCCTGCGTTTGAGATGGGATTAAACTCCCAAATTGTGGTGATACACTCATAATGTGTTTTTTTTAGTTAAATTTTCTTGTTTTAATTTTCAATTTTGCAGAGTCTGTTCCCGTGATAGCTTTTACTTTAAATCCACCGACAAACACTTCTCCTTGAGTAGACCTAGCTTTGGAGCCACTCATGTTTTTAGAATTGTTTACGACTTCTTTAACTGCATCGGCTTTTCCTTGCTCATAAAAATGAGACGCGATCTTGTCTACGTTGTCAGCTGCGTACATAGCTTTGTGATAACCTTTCGTGTCACTAACATTACCTTCTGTATCTAGGAACTTCCCGATTAGGTTGTTAATATTTGATTGGCTTTCTGCAACTTTATCACTATTTTGAATATTGTACTTGTAGTTCTTATCACCGACTTTGATATCGAAACCTTCGAAACCATCGTTGAAAAGCTCTTTAGTATTTTCTTGAAATTGTGAATGTTGTTGCTCAGCTGCTTTCTGCTGCTCATTGTATCGGTTGAAAAAATCTGTAGCTTTTTGTTGGTCTTGAGTAACGCCCGGTCTCAACTTGATCTCGTCGTAATATTTACTCTTTGTTTCCTCCAAATAACCTTTAGCTTTTGCAACTTCTTCTTTGAACGCAAGTTTCTTTTTGCGTATATCTCTATCCTCCTCTAAATCTTCGTCATAGTCAAAATCTTCTAATAGAAGCTCTACGTCTGAATCATCTAAATAAGGTTTATTTTTTTTGTAATACTCTTTTAATAATGTTGTTTCATCAATGTTAGAGTAGTCGGCGTTAAGCCTTGTATAATCTTCAATTGTCCCACCAGTTTCTTCCATGAAGCTAACTAGTTTTTCAATGTTTTCAGGTAATTGCTTACCTAGTACTTTTTCATCTCTTAAAGCTTGTTTAACTTCTGCCTCAACTTTAGCTACTTCAACCTCTTTGATTGGTGTAAACTCTTTAACATCTTCGACGGGCTTTTGTATTTGTTCTCCCACCGCAGCGCTATCTCCGGATGGTTCTTCCACAGGAACTTTCTTTGTTTCTCCGATTTGAATGGCATCTTCTTCTTGTTTAGGTTCTTCAGCAGGTACCACAACTTTTGTTATAGATGGCGGTATTTCTATTAAAGGTTCTTTAATATTAACAACTACAGGATCACTGCTTTGTGTTGTTAACTTCTTTGGAGTTTTCTTTTTAACTTTAAACTCACCTTCCTGCTTAACAGGTTCATTTGTTTTTACTTCTGACATAATATAATATAATTAAATAATTGTTTACTTCCTACATGAAAGCTTCCATACCTTGATCAGGTTCGGTTTCAAAGTCTATAGGTAAAGAGTCGTTTTGTCTTTGACTAATTAACTGACTTTGTTGTGTAGCTTCTATTTTACTACGTTGGTCTTTTCTATCTTCTATTCTAGTTTCTTTTTCTTGTATGTTCTGAACATCTAACTGCTTTAACTGCATATCAAACTGAAACTTAGTTTGCATTTCTTGAGCTTTTAATTGAGCTGCAATTTCCATTCTTTGAATCTCCATTTGATTCTTGGATTGTTCAAATTGAACGTTTGCACCCATAATAGCTTCTTGCTTCTGCACTTCAGCCATTGCTGTTTTCTCTGCTGTTTCAGCTTGAGAATCACCTTGAGCTTTAATATTAGCTTGCTGGTTAGCTTGATCTTGTTTAGCTTTTGCTTTACGTTTTACCTTAAGCATTTGGTTAGCTAATTTAAGATTTTTAATATTTCTTAAATCAATAGCATCTTCTAAGTCAATACCACCTTGTTGTAAAGCAACTTGTATATTAGCTTCTAACTGAGCAACCTCTTCGTCATCTGGTTCTAATTCTAAGAATATACCAAAATCATGTAGGTTCAATGTAACTACTTCGTCTAACGTTTTAATATTGTAAGTAGATATAGAGTTTTGCAGAGAAGACCTTGTTAAAGGATATTCTAAAGCATCTGCTATTTTAAGAGCAATGTTCTCTGCTATTTTAAGGGTCAAATATAAACTAGATTGCTTGATATGTCTAGTTGCAACGTTAGATGCATTAGCAGCCATCTTTTGCAGTCCTACTAATGAATTTTTATCCATAGCAGAACCATCTCTAGCTTCGTTTAACCCCGTGACATCACGTATCATTTGTAAATAATATTGATACGTTTGTATAAGCGCTTGTATCTTACCTTGACCACTTGAGCTGTTAAGTTCTTGAATTGGAACTTTACCAGCATTCATATCTCCATCTTGAGTAAGTGATCTACCTACGATAGAACCAGTTTGGAAATACATGTTTAATGCTTCCGCTGGATTGTAATTAGTTCCATTACCAAGATCAACCTCAGCTAATCCGTCCATATCTAAATAGACGCCATCTGGAACCATTCTAGATAATATCTGTTGCAGTTTTAAATGCGTTAGTTGTATTATGTCAGCAAATCCAATACATTTGCTTACAATTGATTCTATACGTCCTTTATACATTCTAGGTGCAACAATACCGTAATTCATCTCAACCTTAGTTGTGTCAGCTGTTGGTCTAGACATATTCTCAGCTAGCTCCCATTTAAGCATTGTATCAGTTCCTAAAACTTTAGCCCCGTCATAAAGTACTTCAATAGATCTTGAAACTCTTTCAAAGTTGTCGTTCTCAGGTGGATTAAAAGTGTCAGGCTTCTCTAAAGCCTTCATCAATCCTTGCTCTGTTTGCTTTATTTTAAATACCTGATTAGAATAAGTCTTGTATTCAAAGTATAATACTTGAACAGTATTTTCGTCATAATCTCCCCAGCCAGTCGTGTAAGACTTGTTACCAGGCATCTGTTGTATTCTTTGCAACTCTTGATCTGTAATTCCTGGAAACTCTTTTTTAAGCTCTGGAATTGTAATAGCTTTAACTTCACCAACATAATATATGTCATCAAAATTAGGATCTTCTGTGTAAGAATAAACCAAATAAGCTGGATCTACATAATCAACCGTAATACCTTCAGCCTCATTAAAACCTGTTTTAGTAGCTGCAATACCTAAGACTGTTAAATCCATGTTTAATCTTCGTCTGGTAAGATTAAATTTGTTCTGAGCCATTACAGTACTAATAGCTTCTTCTTCAGCAATCTCAACAGATTGCTTATAAGTTAGCTGCATATGTAATTCTAACTCGTCTTTTGATTCAGGTACCACATCAAGGTTTGAGGTTTGGTACAGATTAATACCTAAAGTTTGTTGAAGACCATCTAAATACTCTTTAGCTATCATGTCTTCATAAAGCATAGAAGCGTAATCGGTTCTTTTCTTTATAGACGATGGGTCTTGAGCATAAGCTTTTATGTCGTAAGCCTTAGCCGATATACCGTTAACAACAATATCTACAAACTTAGATAAAATTGGTACAGGCTTCCAGTCAAGGTTTAAATAAGACAAATCACCATTAATAGATAATTCATCTTTTGATTTTTGTGTTGATTGTTCACCTCTTGCGTATAGTCTTAATTGGTGAAATTGATTCCAATTAGTTAAATATCTATTACCGTTAGTACGACCTTGACCAAACCATTCGTATTCAATCGCTTGACCAACCTGTGTTCCGTAATCCAAACTTTGCTTTTCAGCATCGCTAACTACTTGACTAGGGAATGAACTATTGGAGTTAGTATATATATTCATTTAACTTATTATTTTTGAAGTATTACCTTTATTATCGTATTTTTTTATGCCTAAATCTAAAGCTACAGGTTTTTGCCTAGGAGCTCCAGGAGCGTATCTATGTTTATTACATGCCATTAAAGCTAATCCAGAACTAATAGAAGCATCATGCTTTGTTCTGTTGTTTATATTAAATTTAGCCCAATCCTCTAAAGTTCTTTGAAAGAACATATCACCATAACCTGATTCTTTTAAACCAACAAAGCTTTCTACATAAGTTTCAATAGCAGCAGCATGAGCTTGTTTAATATCTTCACTTGAGTTTGGTATTCCACCAAGTTCTCTTTCTGTTATCGATAATTTATTATATTTTTTATCAGGCCTATTCATTGAATACCCTCTATAACCTCTTCTCTTGAAGTGGTATAAAAGTCTGGGCTTGTTATTCTCAACTAATATAGGCATTCCATAAAACACACAAGCCATCAAAACATCTTCAAAAAATATCTCAGCAGTTTGAGGTCTTGCAATATATTCTAAAAAGAACATATTAGATGGAACGTCTTCCATTGAAAATTTCGTTAAACCATGAAGAGATCCGTTGGATCCTCTACTATCCACAGTTCCCGATATATCGTAGCTATCGCAGCCGAATGCTCCGCAATGCTCATTGCCAGGATAATTAGTACCATTTTTTAAATACCTTTTATTTTGAAGATGTACAGGTGGAACCCAGGAAACTCTAAATCTACCACTTTTGTTTGGTACAAATATAACCTTAGTATCTTTAACACCGTTCTCCCACTGAAAACTTCCTTGAGTAACTTGTATTGAATTTTTTAAATCTTCATTAAAATCAATTTGCTCATAAATCTTTGTAAGATTAAATAGAGATTGTTTTGATTCATCTCTAAAAGCGTGCTTTGTTGTTCGTGGAAACTGTCTGTAAAATTCATTTAAACCGTCTTGATCTGACTTTAAACCATCTACTTCATTATTCCAATACTCTATTACTCCTTGCGTTATTAGTTCTCCATCTGGACCTTCTACGGGTTTTTCTGGAGTGTCGAATACAGGAAAGCCATAAGTGTCAATGTAACCCTCGTAGTTCCATTCCATAGGTATGAACAAACTATAGAGTCCTGAGCGAGTCTGTCCATTGGCGTTTCTTTGCGTGGCATCTGAATCATTGTATAATCTTTTAAAGTTCTCTCCACCTTTATCTAAAGCGTTTGAGGTTGAACCCATCATACACTTTCCTATAATTCTTGAACCTAACCTTAAACAAGTTCGAGTTACCCTCCAGTTGTTTAATATATTCGTAGGTCTTTCCCACTTTCCACTTTCATCGTGTACTAGTAGTTTTAGTTTCTCCCCGTCATAGGAGTTGTCACCTGTGTTTTTCCAGTCGATGGTCGTGTCAAGTCCTGTGATCTCTTGTAGCTTCTCGTTTGAGTCGAGCTTCCGTCTTGTGAACTTCGACGCGGGAACTCTATAAGCGAGTTCTGTCTTCGGTCGATCCATTCCATCCTGTATTGGCTTGAAAAAGAAGGGGTAATTGACTGATATTGGGACAACTTTGTCAGTAAACATCTTCTTTGCATCGGGTCCAGATTTAGAGAGTATACCAAAGCGAGCATCTGTAGATATTGTTGCTTGGTTAACTGTCTCCCCGCTTGCCATGAACGAAAAACCGGATCTTCTGTTCTTAAGGTAGCACATCCCATAGCTACGCGTGTCGGCTT
>Ga0196903_1000029_pt1 | contig 24754 bp, 30 predicted proteins | sample CB_VirMetaG_2_FD_169097 | JGI IMG/M metagenome (GOLD analysis project Ga0196903, IMG submission 169097) | Freshwater to marine saline gradient viral communities from Chesapeake Bay - CB_1504_2 Viral MetaG (v3) (version 3) | ecosystem: Environmental > Aquatic > Marine > Coastal | place: USA... | reverse complement strand
CTCAGGGAAACAAAAACACTTAATAAATAAAAGACAACATAGACACACCAAAATATTTTCTAGTCATAGCGATCTTATTTCTGCTGGGTATACTGATGCTTCATCTGTGGACCTATACGCTACTAGATGGTTTAACTTAACAAATAAAGTAGGATTAGTATTCCATTAACAGACTAAACACGATAGCGAATTGATAATATAATAAACAAAAAACTTATGAACAAAATTGAAACAGTAATGGTTGATTCATCCGCAATATTCAGCGCTGAGTATAACACAGAAAAAAAAGAAATGATTGTGTACTTTAACAATGACGGTATATATAAATACCACAGCGTGCCATCATTCTATTGGCGTGGGCTATTTGAGTCTACATCTAAGGGTAAATTTCTTAACGAGTTCGTATTTAAAAAATTCACTTATAATAAACTTAATTAATGACAGACAAAGACATTATTAAAATTGCAGAGCTAACAGCTAAAATAGTTATAGACCACATTGAATCTAAACAAGATCAATGGAACAATGAGTTCGAAGTAAACCTTGAACATTTTACTTCAAGTAATACTATGCAGCCTTACAAGCTACCTGATGAGCAAGAATTACTAGATATAACTATCTCTGAACTCAAGTTAAAGCTAGACGAAGCTATAAAAGCTGAAGATTACGCACTGGCTAGTAAAATTAATTCTAAAATAATTGACCTAAAATCAAAGCAAAAATAATGAATATATTTTATCTATCACACGACCCTAAGAAAGCAGCTGAGTACCAGTACAATAAGCATGTTGTAAAAATGATACTTGAAACAGCTCAATTACTATGTACTGCTCATCATGAGTTAGGTACTACTGTTGAAATACCTTATAAGCCGACGCATAAGAATCACCCGTCGGCTATATGGGTTAGATCATCAGCTGAAGCATATATGTGGGCATATGAGCACATGTTAGCTTTAGGAGCTGAGTATACTAAACGGTATGGCAAACATCATTTAACTATCTCTAAATGCCGAGATGTGCTATACACTTTACCTAACGGTATACCAGATATAGATTTTGAGCAACCACCTCAATGTATGCCTGATGAATACAAAGTGCTGAACAACAGCGTACTAGGTTACTGGAATTATTATGAAAACGAAAAACACACCGTAAAAAACAAAAATGAGCAAAAAATTATACGACCACATTATATCAACTAACTATGGGAACATTGATACAAAGATTAAAAAAGAAAAGAAGAAAAGCCAAGCACGTAAAACTACTCCGGATAAGAGTAGCAGAGCTACATAATATAATATTCCAGAGAGCATTAAGCGGTAATAAACCAGAAATTATTGAAGCAATGCTTCTAAAGAAGTATAACAGGAGATTAAAATTAATTTTATATTAGCAGTGCGACACTAGCTAGTATTATATAATAGTAGTAAGCTAATGTCACAGTTTGAAAGAAATATGGATTATTTACACAAACATCGTATAACATATAAAAGAAACCCGGTAAAAGATAAACCTACAGAGGTATTTGATTGGGGTAGTTTTTATGAAGACGGAACGCATGAATGCTATACATTGTTTAGCTCTAAAGCCAAAATTAACACGTATAAGAGTCTTAAATGGCATTTATATGTGTTATGGTATCTGAATCCTCAAATGGATCAAGACAGCTTTAATTCAATAGCTAAACACATATGTAATAACAAAAATGGATTTGTTACGTTTGAAATATCTGAAAGATTACGTGAAGATATGGTATACGATGTATCCCTTATGGATTTAGAAAGACCTCCTCCTAACAAACTGCGTAAGATCATATTTAAAGATTTTTCAGGATTAGATATGCGACAAAAGCTATCTATAGTAGGTAAGATGGTTGGTAGAAAAAGTATATCTGAATCTGAAATATACGATGCTATGTTAATATCAAGTGACGCTAAAGTAAAAATAACAATTGCTGGGTTAGCTAAGTCATTAAACTGTTCTACTAGAACAATACATAGAAACATGAGTAATGAACTTAAAAAAGAAAAACAACTATTAAACCAACAATTATAACGAATAGTAATATGAAACGTAAGACGAATGAATTATGAAAGAAAAATATTATAGCAAACCCGAAAACGTATTATTTTATGACCCAATTACAAGATTATTAGCAAGGATATTTGGTGCTAAATACTTTGTAATTAAATGTAGGGTCTGTGGAAAGATACCTACTGAAATATACGGTGTTGTTAACTGTAAAAATTGCGAAGATGATAAATAAGATGCTAAACTGGCTTAGACCAAAAAGCCTCTGTTGTAAAAAACCTATGACTTCTGTTTTAGAAATGGAATTAGATAGAATGCTATATGAATGCCCTAATTGTAAAAAGGAATGGATTTAGCTATTTTTATTGTTTACAACTACTATTATGCTTCATTCAAAAAATTGAACCAATGATAAATTTACAGACTAAACACGAACAATAATTGATAATATAAACGATGAAAAAATATAACATACAAAATTATGTCAGGTATAAAGAAGATGTTAAAACCTCTATAGCAAATCTTGAAGGTTTAATGTGGGATGAATACTCTAGAAATGAACTTATAATTAAGTTTATGCCACTAGTAGAGAATTTAGCTAGAAAGTTTTCAACTTCTGATCAAGCCTCTGGTATATTAAGTATTAATGATTTAATACAAGAAGGTAACAAAGGTTTAATATTAGCTGTCGACAAGCTTGACTGGGTCGAAAAGCTAGCTGATTCAGATGACATTAAAAAAACATTAAAGTCTTTTCTTAGTAAAAGAATAAAAGGAACTATTAGAAGAGCATTAGATATAAATAGAGGTAACATAAAAATACCTGAAAACAAATTAATACAAATACGTAAAAATCCTAATGATAACAAAATGGTATCTTTGTTTTTTAATTCTGTTTTTTCTAGCATAGACGAGCCGTTATCTTCCGGTATAGGAGAAGACGAGTCATCAACCTGGGCAGAATCTATACCTGATGATTCAGAACCTTATAACATAGACCTGCTAAATGTATATTTATTAGGTATAATGAAAGAGCATTTAAACTTTAAACAACACGAAACATTAAGAATGTCTTATGGATTAGACTGCGACAAGTACTCAGCAAAAGACATAGCGAAACACTTAAACATGAGTTCGCCTACAGCTAAGCATATAGTATCTCAAATAAAAAGGGAAGCTATAGATACGCTTATAGCCAAGACCGATTCCACTCAAGTGATTGATTATCTTTAAGTTAGGTGATCAACTTTTGAAATAAATACGTAATTATATTAATAACAAACCAATACAATCAAATGAAATTAAATGAAAAACTGGCAACGATCCAGACAAAGTTTAAATCTAAAAAAAGTAGATTTAATTCATTCGGCAAGTACAACTTCAGATCAGCCGAAGACATCCTTGAAGCAACAAAACCCTTTCTATTAGAGTTAGGAGTATCAGTAACGATTAATGAAAAATTAATTGCTAGCGATCCGTTTCCTATATTGGAATCAACAGCAACAATAAGTGATGGCGATGCGGATTTTGCTATACACGCTAAAGCTATTGTTGGCGTTGACTTAACTCAAAAAGGTATGCAGATGCCTCAAAAGTTCGGATCGGCTTCCTCGTACGGTAAAAAATACGCACTTGGTAATTTGTTTTTAATTGACGATACTGCAGATAGTGACGCTACTAATGCACACGGTAAAGCACCGAAAGCTAAAAATACCTTAACCTCAGAAAAAGATCCGGCATATCAGAAAGCTATAGATTTTATTAAAAACGGTGGTAAAATAGAAGCTATAAAAGCTAAGTACAGTCTATCCAAAGAGATAGAAACTAAATTAATAACGCTATAACATGGAAGATTTTAACACGAAGGAAGTATTAGAAAAGCTTATAAATGATGAAGATTACTACGGTGACTTTGGAAAACAATTTAGAAGCAACTCTGATATTTCAACGCTGTTAACAAACCCCTTAGCGCTTGGCAATCCTCAAAAGCCAAACATTAATTTCTTAGTTGGAGGATACTTTCACACAGCAATACTTGAGCCAGACAAACTCAAAAAGTATAAAGTGATCGAATCAACAACTAGAAACACGAAAGCGTATAAGGAGATTTCAGGAGGGGAAATGTGTTTATTACAACATGAAGTAGATAACCTAGAATTATTAATTGACACAATGCATTCTAATAATGTTTGCAGCGAGTTAATAAAAGGTATCAATGTTGAATATGAACAACCTGGAATTAAAAAGATTGAAGGGCTATGGTGGAAAGGTAAAGCAGATATTGTTAATCACGATGAAAAATTAGTTGTTGATTTGAAAACAACCAGTGATATAACAAAATTCAGAAGCTCAGCCTTCCGTTATAACTACGACAGTCAAGCTTACATTTATCGTAAGATATTCGGTTATGATTTAATTTTTATTGCAATAGATAAAAAAACAAGACAGATCGGTATCTTTGATTGTTCAGATGCTTTCTATGAAAGCGGTGAGGACAAAGTACAACAAGCCGTAGAGCAATACAAATTGTTTTACGACAACCCGGATTTTAATCCAAAAGATTATTTTATTAACAAGACTTTATAAAAAAAGGAAATTATGGCAAGTATTATTAAAGCAAACATCAATTTAAATGAAATCCCTAAAGACAAAATTTACAAGGGCAAGAAGGGTAGTTACCTACCGATTACAATTACTATTAACGATGAAGTAGATCAGTTCGGTAATCAAGGACCTGTGATAGTTGATCAATCAAAAGAAGAGCGAGACGCTAAATCAGCTAAGGTTTATTTAGGTAATGTAAAAGTAGTGTGGACTAATGGATCAAACGTTGAAGCAGCGCCAAGAGAGGATGCCAACGGGCAACAAGCTCCTGCATCTTTTGCAGCACAACCTGATGATCTGCCATTTTAATGGGGCAATGCGAAATGTGCAGCGAAGTTATGACCGCTTGTGATTATAACTACTGCGATATATGTCCAGAGTGTTTAGACGGAGAATAATTAAATTAAATTAAATTAAATGCAAGAGATAGAGATCAATGGATTTGCGATTGATAAATTCAATACGCATGAGCTTGACGCGAGCGCTAAGCAGGGTACATGCCCTGTATGTTCTCACGACAGGAAACCTAAGAATCAGAAAGCAAAGTGTGCTTCTTATGATTGGGAACGTGGTCTCGGTACTTGTCACAATTGTAATAAATCATTTCAACTACATACTTATAAGCGTAAAGGTAAAGCTGAAAAAGTATATGTCAAGCCAGACAAGATAGTTATAAAAGAGCCTGGTACCAAGGTTGAAGAATGGTTTAAAACAAGAGGTATATCTATCAGTACTCTCAATGATTTAAAAGTCACTGAGGGTCCTGAATGGATGCCACAGACCGGTAAGACCGAGAGTGTAATAAAGTTCAATTATTTTATGGGCGGTGAATTAACAAATGTTAAATACCGAGATGGAAGAAAGAACTTTAAATTATTTAAAGGAGCTGAGAAAGTATTCTATAATATAGATAGTATTGTAGGCTATGAGTATTGTGTTATTGTTGAGGGTGAAATGGATGTGCTTGCACTACACGAAGCTGGTATAACAAACGCTATATCAGTACCTAACGGGGCAACGCTTAATACAAACAACTTAGATTACTTAGATAGCTGCATTGATTACTTTGAAGACAAAGATAAAATCATATTAGCTGTTGACTCTGATGAAGCTGGACAAGCATTACAAACCGAACTTATTCGTAGGTTGGGATCTGAAGTTTGTTACATAACAACATTTGAAGATTGTAAAGACGCTAATGAATATCTATTAAAGTATGGCAAAGAAAGATTATCAGAACGTATTTCAAAGTCAAAACCAGTACCGCTTGAAAATGTTACAACGTTCAGGGATGTTGAAGATGAAGTCACCGACTTTGTTCGTAATGGTTTTAAACCTGGCTTTCAAATTGGTTTACAAAACTTTGACGATATATTTTCGACATACACTGGTCAGTTTATTACTGTTACTGGTATACCCTCTTCGGGGAAGTCGGATTTCGTGGATCAAATGGTTGTTGGATACAACGCTAATTATGGTTGGAAAACAGCTTTCGCATCTCCGGAGAATCAACCGACATATCTTCACGCTCATAAGTTAATGCGTAAGACTTGGCAAGGTATGCCAACTAGAGATGATATTGGAGGTGATAGATGGAATCAAATAGCGGATCATTGTAATGGCAATTACTTCCACATTGACATGGAACGTTATACTTTAGATTCAGTTCTTAAGAAGGGAGCTGAGCTAGTTAAGCGTAAGGGTATAAAGTGTTTGGTTATTGATCCATTCAATAAAGTTAGAGACCTTGGAGGGTCTGACGATGTTAATAGATATACGATGGAGTACTTACAGAAGATTGAAATCTTTGCTAAGAAGTACGATGTACTAGTATTTATTGTTGCGCATCCAACTAAAATGTATAAGGATAAAGATGGTAATATCGAAGAGCCTACAATGTATTCCATTAAAGGTGGAGGTGAATGGTATGATGCATCGTATCACGGTATATTAGTTCATAGGAACTATAATGATAACACTGTGAAAGCTAAGGTATTAAAAGTTAAGTTTCAAAACTTAGGTACTAACCAAGCTGAAGCGCATTTTAAATGGGAACCAAAGTCAGGTTGTTTTATTCCTCATGAGCCTTTAGATATAGGTAAAGAAAAAATGCCTTGGGAATAAATGGGTAGTGGTAACAAAAAAAATGCCGTTAACATGGGTATCCCTCCATATAAAGAAGATCAGTGGATATCGTATAGATGGTGTGTAAGAAACAATATAGCTATTGCAGCTAACGCTAAAAACAACAGCGCTTGGCATATTGATATAACACAAAACGGTAAGACTACTACAAGCCCTGAGTCTTATGGCAAGAATGAAGTATGGCAAAAAATATTTGAATACTCAAAATATTATTATGATAAATATAGAAAATGAATACAAAGGATTATTATCAGAAATACTCGACACAGGAATGGATAAGTCGGATAGAACAGGGACTGGCACGAAGTCTGTCTTCGGAAGAACAATCAGGCATGATATGTCACTTGGCTTCCCTATACTTACAGGAAAGAAGATAAGCTTCAATGCAGCAAGAACTGAATTACTTTGGATACTAAACGGTAGAACAGATCTTAAGTACTTAGAAGATAACGGTGTTAAATACTGGAGACCAGACTACGAGCGATCAGGTAGAACAGATGAAACATTAGGTCCTGTGTATGGAAAACAGTGGCGTGATTTTAACGGCGTAGATCAGCTTTATAATCTTGTGTATAGCATCAATACTAATCCAGATTCTAGACGCCTTATGGTTAGCGCATGGGCTCCACATGAGTTAGATGAGATGGCATTGCCTCCTTGCCATTATGCTTTTCAAGTTTATATTAATAATGGTGTTATGGATTTAATGTGGCAACAAAGATCGGCTGATGTTTTCTTAGGTTTACCTTACGATATTACAATGTATGGTTTACTATTAGAAATGTTAGCTAAAGGTGCTGAGGTAAAAGCTGGTCAATTGATTGGGCAATTAGGTGATTGCCATTTATATAATAATCATTTAGATCAAGCAAAAGAATATAGAAGAAGGTCTAAGCGAGCTTTGCCGTTTCTACATTTAGACAAAGGCATTAGCACTAATGTATTAGAAGGGTTGAATATACCAGACGACTTTGAAATTAAATTAAATAACTACAATCCTTATGCTGCGATTAAAGCAGAGTTAAGTGTTGGTAAATAAAAGTAAATATGTATTATATATACCACATTCCTGGTAAAAAAATTGGAGTTACACGTAATCTTAAGAATAGAGTTACCCTTATGCAAGGATATAAGGAGGGGGAGTACGAAGTTCTTGAACAGTCAACAGATATAAATTATATATCAGACCGTGAAATAGAACTTCAAAAGTCTTATAAATATAAAAAAGACTTTAATAGCTTTAAAACATTAATGAATCAATTTAATCAAGGAAATAAAATGGCAATAAACGTAACAGAGCAGACAGTAACTTTTCCAGTAGGAAAAAAAGATTTAAAAAATTACTTATCAAAAAATACAGGCTTAAGATTTTCTGTAGGTAATTCTCAAATAAAATTAGATCAAGAAGTGCAAGATTGGATTTTAAAAAACAATAGAACTTCACACTTTAGGGATTCAAGAACTTATATATATAATAAGTCTTTGATTAATTTTGTAGAAGAAGAAAAAGCTGAAAGCTTATTTACTAAAAAAGATTTAACTAAACAAGAAAAAGAGGTTAATGTTTATGATCTAATTAGAGATTGGGCAACTGAAAAAGGTATATACAAGTCTGGTGATTCTAAAACTCAGTACATAAAACTAATGGAAGAAGCCGGTGAGTTAGCACAATCTTTATTAAAAAATGATGAGACAGAAGTTATTGATGCTATCGGCGATATGGTTGTTGTTTTAACAAATTTAGCAAAATTAAGGGGTCATGACATTGAAGACTGTATAAGCTCTGCTTACAATGTAATAAGGTCAAGACAAGGCAAAATGATTAATGGAACTTTTGTAAAAACCACATTATAATGAAAAAAGAAATAGAATTTAGAGACCCAGTTGTTGAACGTGTTGTAAACAAATTCGTATCAAGATCAGATGTAGGCTATAAAAAATACGGAGTAACTCTTGATAACGACCCTTCAAATATGTTTGATTGGCTTAATCATTTGCAAGAAGAACTTATGGATGCTGTATTGTATTTACAAAAAGCTAAAGAAGTTTATACTACGGATCTTCAAGAAGATCTATTGTCAGACTTAGAAGTAAGAGATGCGGAAGCCATTTAAAAGAAAAAGCGGCAAGCGCGGTCCGGTAAGAGCAAAGAAGGTATCATATGATGGTATCGACTTTGCTTCGGGTTTAGAAAAGTATATGTATATTGCTTTACGAAAAGCAAAGATAAAAACAAGATATGAAGGTGAGACCTTCGTGTTGTTAAACGGATTTCATTTTGAAAACGAGGTATATGAAAGACAAGCTAATGGTAAAGGTGATTATGTAAATAGAGGATGCAAAAGAATCCTACCTATTAAATACACTCCTGACTTTATTGGTGAAGACTTTATAATAGAAACCAAAGGTAGAGCTAACGAATCATTCCCGATGCGATGGAAAATGTTTAAACTGTTAGTGTCAAACCAGTTTCCTGGACACACACTTTACAAACCACAAAACCAAAAGGAATGCGACGAAACCGTACGAATAATCCTAGAGAAGCAAAACTCTTAGCTCAACAGAAGTATGCTGAGAGACAAATTGACAAGTGGGTTAAATGGAGTTGGGAAACTAAAGGTATAGTTAGATATAGAGATTTAGTTAAATTACAAACAAGATATGGAATAGTAAGCACATGAAAGAAGATGAAAACAAATCGGCATGGTCGATTGAATTAGGGTTTTACCCTGGATTTTTAATAGGAATAAGAAGTTATGATATGGATGATTGTAGAATACACGTTCTATACTTACCTCTTATAGACATAGCTTTAACTATTTATAATTAATGGATGAAGATCTTAAAACTGTAGTGGCTTCCGTAGGCTTATTTATAGACAACATATTGCATGATATGAATAATGTATCTAAGTCTACGACAAAGCTGGTTATACTAGCTCATATTGAAGCCTGGAAGAACGAATTAGAAACAATTAAACACTTTACACAAACATAATGGGATTATTTACACCGAGAGTAGCATACAAGCCATTTGAATATCCGGAATATTACACAGAAGGTTGGCTTAAACAAGCTCAGGCATTTTGGTTACACACTGAGATCTCAATGCAAGGCGATTTAAAAGATTGGAATGAAAGACTTACAGAAAAAGAAAAGCACCTCGTCGGAAACATTCTACTTGGGTTCGCTCAGACAGAATGCGCAGTGTCCGACTATTGGACTCAGAAAGTTGTTGGATGGTTTCCGAAACACGAGATCCAACAAATGGCAATGATGTTTGGTTCGCAAGAAACTATACATGCAGTTGCTTACAGTTATTTAAACGAAACATTAGGATTAGAAGATTATGAAGCATTTTTACACGAGCCGGCAACATCCGACAGATTTGATAATCTGGTTGCTTATAACGGTGATAACCATACTGGCATTGCGAGAAGCTTGGCTGTATTTTCAGCCTTTGCTGAAGGAGTTAGTTTGTATTCTGCTTTTGCTGTTCTATATTCTTTTCAATTACGTAATCTCCTCAAGGGTGTAGGTCAACAAATGAAGTGGTCAGTAAGAGATGAATCTCTACACAGTAAAATGGGTTGCCAATTATTTCGCCATATGTGTGAAGAAGACGAGCAACTACTGCACTTATGCCGAGAAGATATAATAAAAGCTGCTGAAGCTATGGTTTCTTTAGAAACAAAGTATATAGATAAGATGTTTGAGATGGGTGACATTGAAGGCATATCAGCTAATGATTTAAAACACTTTATAAAAAAGAGAACAAATGAAAAACTTGTGGAACTTGGTTACGTTGACCTGGGATCGTATTTTGCGTATGACGTTAAAGCAGCAGCTAATCTTGATTGGTTCTATCATCTTACCGGGGGCGTCACTCATACTGATTTTTTCGCAATTCGGCCAACAGATTATAGCAAAGCTGGTGAAGGTGAGGACTATGAGGACATTTGGTAGAATAAATATAACACAACAAGAAATAGATAAACAACTATATGAAAGAACAGACACTAATTGAAATGAAAAACAAGATTGAAACCTTAGGGTTGATCAATCAAAAATTAATAGGAGAGTTAAACCAGACAGCTACTATAGCTTTAGGGGTATTAGAAACAATTAAACATATGCCAGGTTATGACAAAGCGATTTCAAAGCTTAAAGACCAAGCTGCTGAACAGTCTAGTGAAAAGAAAGAGACTGACTCCTTGGGAAAAGATAGCAACTAGGATAGGATATATGGGTAGTGGTTTTTTAATTACTGCCCAATGGACTATAGAGCCTAAATTTTATATAATAGGCTTTATATTAGTAGTAATACAAACGAGCTCTAGAAAACAATGGAACCTAGTAGCTTTAAATATAAATGGGTTAGTAGCCTGGATAATACACTCAATAACATAATGTGGAACAATGAATGGATCAAAGGAAAAGATTACCCTGCTAGTGATCACTGTGAAGGTTTATTAAGATCAGAAAAAGGTAGATGGGTATTAAATATAGACGAGAGTAAGTATAAGACTTTGAAAACAAGTGAAGAAGTGTTAAATGAAATACAAAAAATAAATAATGAGTTGGAATAATGAATGGATCAAAGGAGAGGACTATCCTGCGTGGGGTAATACGGACGTATACAAAAAGACAATATCCGGGGGATATTTATATAACGGAGAAACGCCTAGAGAAGCATACCAAAGAGTCTCTAAAACGGTTGCTCAAAGATTATATAAGCCGGAAATGGCTGAAACTTTTTTTAATTATATTTGGAACGGTTGGCTGTGTCTTGCTAGTCCTGTACTCTCAAACACTGGGACTGACAGGGGCTTACCTATTAGTTGCTTTGGCATTGACGTTGCTGATTCAATCCAGGATATCGGACAAAAAAATCTAGAGATGATGCTACTCGCTAAGCACGGCGGTGGAGTTGGTATCGGTATAAATCAAATCAGACCCGCTGGCGCTAAGATAACAGGTAATGGAACATCAGACGGAGTCGTACCTTTCTGCAAAATATATGACTCAACAATTCTTGCAACTAATCAAGGGAGTGTCCGTAGAGGAGCTGCCTCAGTTAATATCAACATCGAACACGAGGACTTCGAGGAGTGGCTTGAGATCAGGGAACCTAAAGGAGATGTTAACAGACAGTCGCTTAACCTGCATCAGTGCGCAGTTGTTGGCGATAAGTTTATGCGTAAGCTTGAACAAGGAGATAAGGAAGCAAGAGCTAGATGGAGTAAATTACTTAGAAAGCGAAAAGCAACTGGAGAACCGTATATTATGTTTAAAGGAAATGTTAACAAAGCAAATCCACAAGCATATAAACAAAACGGATTAAAAGTTCATATGACTAACATATGTTCAGAAATTGCATTACACACCGATGAGAGCCACAGTTTTGTTTGCTGCTTGTCATCATTAAATTTAGCTAAATATGAAGAATGGAAAAACACTAACCTTATATACGACGCCACGTGGTTTCTTGATGGGGTTATGGAGGAATTTATTCAAAGAGCAAAAGGACTTAGAGGTTTTGAAAATGCCGTTCGTTCTGCTCAAAAAGGACGAGCGCTTGGGTTGGGTGTACTCGGGTGGCACACGTATCTCCAAGAAAAAGGTTTACCTTTTGAAGGTTTACTTGCTCAGTTTGAAACTAGGAAAATATTTTCACAGATTAAAATTGAAAGCGAAAGAGCTTCCATGGATCTTGCTGAAATTTACGGTGAGCCTTTATGGTGTGCTGGCACTGGTATGCGTAATACTCACCTGCGCGCTGTTGCTCCTACTGTTTCTAATAGTAAGCTTAGTGGAAATGTTTCGCCAGGGATAGAACCTTGGGCTGCTAATGTATTCGTAGAGCAAGGTGCTAACGGTACGTTTATTAGAAAGAATCTTACACTAGAAAAACTATTAATAAAATTAAAAATTAACAATAATGAAACATGGGATAAAATACTGGCTGACGGTGGTAGTATTCAAAATATTAGTGAGCTTGATGATGTTACAATCGGCCATGACATACCTGTCAAAGAAGTGTTTAAAACCTTTAAGGAGATCAATCAACTGGAGCTTGTTAATCAAGCTGGGCTTAGACAGCAGTATATAGATCAGTCTGTAAGTTTAAACTTAGCATTTCCTTCAGAAGCAACTCCTAAGTGGCTAAACAAAGTTCACTTTGACGCTTGGAAGCAGGGTGTTAAAACTTTATATTACACTAGAACTGAATCTGTTTTACGTGGTGATATAGCTGCGAGCGCTATGAATGAAGATTGCTTAGCGTGCGACGGATAGTATGCTATACATATTAATTAAAAACGCCGGTAAAATTAATTACCGGCATTTTTTTTCTCTTTAAACTTACTAACTCTTCCTTTTTTATTTTTTTCTCTTTGAGCATTAGCAAGCTCTTTTGCTGATAGTTCGCTATATGTAGCAGCCGTTTCTGGCGAAACTTTCACAGTAGGTCTGAAGATGTTTTCACCTTTACTATAATCTGATTCACCGCTTGGTGTTTCCCATTTTTCTTTAAACCAACGATTTAAGTTTTTAAATGGCGAACATTGTTTATAAGCCATATTATTTAGATTTATTACCCCAATTAGCAACGCCTACTTCCCTACACTTAACCATAGCCCCGCTTCTATACGCTGAGTTTCCTCCTTTGTATCTTTTTGCTACTTTTTTATAGCAAGCATCATTCTTTTTAACAGGAGATTCATGACCATAACCTTCTTTTTTTAATGCTAAATGTTCTTTTTTAGTTTCAGCTGTCTCAACTTTTCCTTTTTTGCTATACATCTTGTGTTCTTTAAATGCAGCGGGTGATCCGGTAATAAAACTTTTGTCACTAGTTAATCCTAAACCTTGAGGTCCTATGCCTTTTGTTCTCATTGTTATCTATTTTAATATGTCCATAATACTTTTTGGGATTTATCTTTATCGATGTCTACATGAATAAATGTTTCTCCTATACCTATTCTTGTAAAACCAACTTCCCTCAATATACCCTCTAGCTTGAATCTATCGGTTGAATTTACACACTTTATATCAGCCGCTAATCCTTTTAAGTGAGACGAATTAGGCGTACCTCCTACTTTAGCATTATGATTATGCGTTCTATACCCTGAATTTATACTAATAGATTTACCGTATTTTTTTCTAGCAACATCAAGCATACTTATTAATTCATCGCTAACGCTTTTACCGCTGTCTTCTAAATCTGGAGAATCAAACTCTTCGTACGTAAAATATTTAAACTTCATTATTATCGTTTTTATTACTAGTTTTTACCCATTTAGTTATGGTGTATCCTATTGTTACCAATAGTAGTATTATTTTTAAATAATCTTCTATTTTAGTGAATGTAGTTATACTCAAAGCGCTACCGTTTATAAGATATATTTTTAGTTCTTGAAAGTTCATTTTTTAAATTATTGTCTTTTTTTCCATTTACTAGTTTTATAGGTTTTATTTTTAGAAGTTCTACTTCTCCATGTTCCTGATTTTGATTCATCTTTTATTAAACCTAAATCCCATTTACTATAACCAAAAATTAATGCAGCTTTTTGCCAGTATTCAGTTTCATTACTAAAAGCAGACCTTACGTTTTCTATTTTCCTAATTACTCTATCAACAGGTACATTAACAGCTGCCGAAACGACTTGACCCCCAGCGTAATAAGCAGGATTGTCTAAACCAAATCCTTTCATTTTATCTCTAGTAGTTTTGTAACTAAAAGCTCTACTTGCGCTTATTATCTTACGCATTTTAGAATCAACGGGTGGTGAAATAGTTAAAGCCTTTAAAGCTGCTTGAGTATAATCAGGCCTATCTTTATTGCTTTGCTTATTAACTTCAAGGTATATGTTTTTTAATGTAGAACCAATAGCCCCGTAAACACCTACTCCTCTTAGTACAGAATCTAGCATAGAGTTAGCTGTCCTAAGTTGCTTGTCTTTAATAGCTTCTTCATCATCGTCTTCAAACAAAGATGCAAACATAGCTGCTTGTAATGAAGAAAATATAACGTTTTGTATAGCCGTGTAGTATACAATTTTTGATACGTTAGTTTTCCAATCTCCTCTATTATTTTTAAGATCCAAAAACGCTTTTTTAGTTAACCTCATGTATTGCATAGGAGTGTTAGCGAAAGCTAATATAATTCTACCTAAAGGACTCGCTTGTTGCTGAGAAACTCTATCCGGACGAGATGATTGTTGTGTCTCTTCAGCTATTTCTTGAAAGTCTAAAAAAGCTTTTGTTTCCGCTTCCTTCTTTGACATTCCCTCACTTATATATGAATCAGTTCTATTCCTTATAAAAGACGCGCCTCCCATTGCAATAGCGAAACTATCAGCTATTTGTGTAGGTAAAAAACCAGCTTTTAATATAGTAGATAAGACCGCTCGCGCTTTATTCCTAGAGGTTTCTGCTGACCTGGCTATATCATCAGCGTTTATATCATTTTTTAAACCAGATCTTCTTTGTTTTAAGAAATCGGAGTTAAACAGCATGGAGAAGTCTTTCCAAAATTGTTTTTGATTACTAAAAGCCTTAGCCGCCTTAACAGGGTTGTTGTCGCTCCAGTTAACAAAGTTTACAATTGATAAGGTTTGAAGCAATGCTGATCTACTATTGAAAAACATTATTGTACCTACAGAGTCATTAATCCAATTCATGAAAATATTAGTCAACTTATTGTCTCCAGTAGGCCTATTTCGACCGGTCTTCATTCGATACAACATGTCTTCAAGGGCTTCAGAATAATTTATTCCAAATTCGCTTCTAAGCTTATTTATGTTATCTTTAGAAAATATTATATCAGAATTAGCCTGCCATTCTTTTAAAAATTCCGCTCGCTTGGTTGTGTTAATCATGTTAACTGCATCCGTGGTTATTGTACCTGAATACCAACTATTTGAAGGTTCAGGATAACCATTTAAAGAAGATTCTATTTCATCGGCAAAAGATAAAAGTTTTGGATCATTTTTTACAACAGCTATTAAATCCTTAGCTTCTTGTTTTGACAACCCTGGTATATCATAACCTTTTTTAGACCATATGAATACTCTAATAGCTTGCTCATTAGTAAATCCAGTAGAATTATTTTTTGTTAAACTAGAAGGTATTTTTTTAAGGCTTTTAGTGAGCTGCTTTACAATACCTGCTGCATTCTGTTTATAACTTTCGAAATCACGCATTGCTTCAGCATATGGATCAAATAAAGCTTCCTTAAGCCATGCTTGCTGCTTTTCTCCTTTTTTACCTTTTGATAAAAGCTTATACATTAATCCAACAAAGTCTTCAGCTGATGGCGGAATGAAAAACTTAAATCTACCCTTTGTTCTACCTATGTTTTTACTAGCAGCTTCGTATATTGTTTTTCCGGATTCAATACCTGTAGACTCTTCAATTATATCGTTAAATTCTTTGTCAAGATTTTTTGAAAATTGCAAAGCTTCAGTTTGATCTATTATAGATTTTTTATCAAATACAGCTATATTGCTAATGTCGTTTTTAAGACTCTTTAGGTTCATGTCTGTAAACCTAACTGCCTTAATTCCTTTTTTATTCAATGATTTAAATAATTTAGCTAAATCAGACTTACTTAATGAGGTTTCAAATGCAGGGTCTATTAATTCATAAAGATTAAGTTCATCAACTTCAAACCCATTTCTAGCTTTCAACCCAAGTTCATCGATTTCATTATAAATAACATCTTCACTAACTATATCACTCTCTTTTATTTTAAATTCAGCAACTTCACCTTCATTCCCTTTAGCGTATTCCGCGGCTTGAGCTTTATCTTCTGAAAAATAAACTACACCGTTTATATCATCTATTTTTTTTATATCCCCTCCGTGGTAAATATTAATACTAGATCCCTCGCTTTTAGAGAACTGTGTTAAAACCAAAGGAGGTAAACCTGCATCAGCAATAGCTTTTAAAACTTTAGGATCTTGGTATCTAGCTACGTATTTAGCAGTGCTGAGCACCATATAGCCCTTAGAGTCTACCGGTCCTCCTGAGTAAAATCCAGGCACCTTGCCTATTATAACATCATATACTTTAGGGATAATGAAAACATTAAAACCGTCCATTATTTGATCAAAAGTATAAGGGTAATTTTTATCAGTTATTAATTTAGCTAATTGACTTACTGTAAATGCCGCTGCTTGAGAGTGCTCAAATCTAAAGTTATCATCTATAATTTCAGCATTTTTTAACAGTTGCTTTGAATAACCTTGCAGTGTTGCAGCTGTTCTGACTAAGCCGTTAGTAGAAGAGGCTAGAGTGCCTAATATCATAGCTACTTGGTTGCTGGTTAAATATTTATTGTTATGAACTTCAGTTAATCTTTCTATTATATTTTTTAAATTTGATTTTTGTTTTTGACTATAAGCTTTTCTATCTAGGATTGAAGATTTAGATACGGATTTTCCATAAAACATGGAACCATCTACAAATCCTTTAGTACCCTGAGAAGGTATTTTATCTAGTTCAATTGTTTTTCCATCTTGTTTAAAATCAGACGCACCTTTTGTGTAGTCAACATTCTTGTATACTTTTTTTAGTAACTCAAAAAGATCAGCAGTTCCTGTTAATAGGAATCTATTACTTCTCCATTTTTTTGTTTTTAGATTCAGAATTTTTAATAAGTTTCCTTTTTCTATTGTAATATATTTTTTAGCTAAAAGACCGTAGCTTCCTCTGGAAGTTCCTACAAACATATTAGCAACCGTCTCAGCAGAAAAACCTTCTTTTTTAAAACTCCTGAATAATTTAATAAGTCCAGATCTAGCGGATTTTACCTGTTCATAATTAGTAAAATCTACTTTGTCTTTTTCTAATCCAAAAGTATTTTTAAGAGAACTAGAAAATTGAATTATATCAAAACTTTTTTCTTCTCCTTTATATCTATCTAAAATAGATTCTAAATTATTTAACTGGGCTTCTAAAGCTATATCACTAGTTATATCTATAGAGGTTTCAGGAGCAAGCTCTTGTATAGATTTAAGTTCTGAAATATTCTCAGGAGTAGCGTAATCAGCAATAACCTCTTTTGCTACAGGTCTAAGTATCTCTCTAAACAGTTGTTTTTGCCTAGCTAAAAGTGTGCCAAATTTAGCATCTAAGAAATACTGTAAAAAAGCTTTAGGTTTTGTAGGTTCTACTCTAAATATAGGATTACCTTCCGCTGTCTTTTCTCTACCTATTTTAGTTACTTTGAATAGTTTGCTATAGTTACTTTTAAGCGTTTTAATAGGTAAAGCTTTAGTAATTATATCAAAAGTATTTTTATCGTTTAAAAAGTCTATATATGGACCTGGTATACGTGTCTTCTGCTCACCTGTAGTAGGATCTTTTGTTTGTCCAATAGCTCCTAGCTTTTTGCTTAATTTTTTAAACAATGTTTTTTCAACATAGTCTTCAATCCAAGGTACTAAGGTTTCGTATGATTTACCTTTTACTTTTTGAGTAACTTTACGAGATTCTGACAATGTACCCTTTTGGGTTCTTATCCTTATTTCTTTTTCTAATTCTGTAGATATTTCTTTAATTAAGTTATCGTCTACAATATCTAGTTGATCAAACGTTGATTGACCTCTTTCAACAGCACCGCTTCTATCTACACTCACTTCATCATTTGTAGCAACAATTCCTTTAGCGTCATCTAAAGCAGATGCAAACTCCTTATTAGCATCCTTAAACATCAAAGATTGTCTAGTCTGAACTATCTTTTTTGTATAACCAGCTAAATCTTTATTTTTAGCGGGATTGTATGTACGTATAGCACTACTCACCTCAGTTCTTAATATAGATAAAGCATCTTGAAACTCTAAAGCTTCAGTATCAAATTGTTTAAATTTTTGCTGAACAATAGTATTAATATAACCTTCAAACATAGGTACTAACTTACCTTCTAATCGAGAAGGTAAAGGTTTACTTGCTTTATACTCCGGTCTAGAAACACCTTCCATCCCTTCGTTATAGGTGTTCATTATTTTTTTAGATATAGGATCCCTAGGTCCTAAGTCTGTGGTTCTAACGGGCTTAGCCTCTACTTTCTTTTTAGGCTTTGGTTTAGGTTTAGCTTCTTGTTTAATAGCTGATCTTCCTGAAGCTACTCTTTCTTCAGCTTCTTCAAGTAATCTTTCTGCTTCTTCTACTTTTTGTTCAAGATTAGGATTATTAGGATCCCCCGCAAAAGCATCTAAAGCATCATCTAAAGCATTCTCAAGATTTAATATTTCTTGACTAGAAGAAAATTGCATTGCATTCTCGGGGTCTCTTAATCCTGGATCTTCTGAAACTAGTTTATCTGCTTTTGTTTCTGCTTTTTGTACAGCTTCTACAGCTTTATCACTTATTTCACCGCCTTCTTTTAAGCCTGAGGTAAATTCTTTAAGCCAGTTGTATACACCACGAGCATCGTCAAAATGCAGGTCTTCATGATTTTCAATACCTGATTTAAGACCTAACTTACTTATTATGTTGTTAAACCACAATCTTATTTTATCAAACAAAGAGGGGTCAAAATCTAATTCACCAGAAATAACAGCATCAGAAAGATAGTTTAAAAACTCTGTAGCTTGTTTTTCTTTACCTTGTGTTTGCTCTATTTTTTTATTAATTGATCTTCTAACCTTAGCAGGTAAGATCTTCATTAAGTCATCGTAGTTTGCTTTCTGATTTAAGTAGCTACCTACTAAAGAGTTAAGTATAGGGTGGATGATCTCATGAGAAGTAACCGTCCATTTACCTGTCTGCCTAGCCATCTCTTTATTTATAAAAAGACTACCTGCACCTAAATATACTCCATCTGATTCCGCTGCTTGCTTAGCAACCTCGGCTTTTGTTAACGGTTTAAAATCAGGATCAGCTTTTATCTTACCTTCTTTTACAGCTTTTAAATAAGATCTTTCTTTTCTCTTTAAAGCTCTATATATAGCGGTAACATAAGCATCGGTGTTTTCAAATATCCTCGGAAGCTTACTTTCTCCAAATCCTAGTTTTCTTGCAAAGTTAACAACAGCAGCGGTGTTCTTTGTAAACTTACCTTCAAACACTTCGTTGTCTGCATCTAATGTAGCTTGTGCGTCTACCAAAAGTTTTGTTTGTTGTTCTTTTAAAACTTTAAGCTTCTCATCTATTAAAGCTTGCTCTCCTGGTATTGCATTCTTTCTTTGCTTTTCTAATTTACTTATGTTTTCTTGAGAGTCTATAACCTTTAAAAGCTCCGTTGACATGCGTCTATCCGAGAGAAACTTAGGCATTTTATTTATATTTCTACCAAACTTCTGTATCTCTTGATTTAAGCCGTCAGCTTCTTTCCTTGTTATATCTCCGTTTTTTACCCAAGAATCAAATATCTTCTCAACTTTAGCAGGATTCTGCATTAGCTGTCTTAACTTCTGAACTTTTTCGCTGTCGTTCATTATGTTTTTTCTACCAGTCAAAGTAGATATGCTACCAACACCCCCAGCAAATCCACCAGCAGCAAATGACAACGCTGAAGTATTTACAAAGTCTTCGTAACTGTAAGTGTCTTTTAAAAGATCCTTTCCAATGCCTTTGTTCAAAACTTTATTTAAAGCAGCTTCACCTACTTGTTGTACATTTTCCTGTACCATTTCTTTAGCGCCTTCGCTTGCTACAACCGCACCAAATTTAGCTAATTTAGTCTGAAGAGGTGCTGCTACTATTTTTGCGAAGTTTTTTCTTATTCCAGCAGCGTTACCAGAAGCATTAATTAGTTGTCTAAATAAGCTTGCTGTAGAATTTTTTCCAGTGCCTTTAAATATTTTATCTATAAGACCAGTCTTAGGGTTTATAGGTGTCGTTAAAGCAAATAGCGCAGCCATTCCTAAGCTTGCTTCATTAGCAATAGCTTCAGATTCTTCCATGCCCATCCCAGCATCTAGTGCAGCTGTCTTAGCTTGATTATAGCCAGTCATTGCTCCATAACCAGATTGGAATATTATAGCATCAGCCATTCCTTTGCTTATGCCTAAAGGTATCTTTTTACCAAATGTGTCCCAAGTTCCTTTTGCTCCCCCAGTAACGCCTCCGTAATTAACGCCTCGCATATTGCGGCTGCTATTTATACCTGCTTCCATTCTATCTAGCCTAGCTTTAGATAAGTTTTTAACTTTACCTAAATACTTTAAAGAAGCCGCTCTCCTTAAAAGCCCTGTGCCCTTTTGTCCAACAATTTGTATTGCTAATTCACCTATAGTTTGTCCTGCTATAATGCTACCACCAAAGCCGTCAAAGTCAGAGCCGTATTTGTAATCGCCTCTTTCAATAGCATCGTCTATAGCCTTTCTATCTTTATCTGAAATAGTTTTAGAAACATCAAATCCATTTGTTATTTGCTTGATGCTGCCATTAGCTTGCTTTATATACTCTTTACCGTTTATAGTGACCTGTTTCCCTTCAGCGTACAAATAATTTATATTACTATCGCCTCTTAAAGCTCTTCTGTTTGACTTATCTCTTAAGTCTCTAAATTCATTAGCTTGCCTTCCTTTTGAATACACAAAACCAAGCATCTTACCGTCAGCTTTAAAGAAGTCGTAAGCATCCTCTAATCCATCTCCTAACCCGCCTAATGCACTGAGTAGAGTTCTACCTGTTCCGTAAAGGCCAGTTTTAACCCCTGTTTCAGTCTCTTCAATTCTTGTTTGTTGAGCAGCTTCTATGTTTTCAATTTGCTCAGCTCTATATTTGTTTATTGAATCCCAATTATTAGAATTCCAGCCTTCTAATTTATTAAAATCCAAATGAGTACCGTAATTGTATTTCTCAGGGTCTTCCATTAACTTAACATCTGCGGCTTCCATTGCTTCGGGCAGACTCATACCCTTGTATTCAGACGGATTATTTTTAATCTCTTCCAATACCACTCTTTCAATGTTTCTACCAGCGGTCTCAATTAAGTATTCGTCAAAATACATTTTAAGATCTTGCTGCATAGTTAAATTGTCAGGTAAACCAGAATCATCTTGCTGGTAGGCTCCGGCTTCTTTTTGGCTAATAAAGTCTTCTGTATATCCTTTTCTATTTAAAAACCCTTGAAAATCACTAGCACTAACATTAGCCTCTTCTAGTAGTTTTTTGCTTTCAGGATTGTTTATATAGTATTCGTTAACAAAATCAGTAGCTTTGTCGGTATTATATGCTAAATTAGAGTCTGTATCACTTATATTTAAGTCTTTATTATTATACAACTGCTCAGCTTGCTTGTCTAAGCTAACATCATTTCTATACCCATTGTATTTTTCAAAAAGCTCTGGGTTGTTTGCTATAGCAGCTTGGTCTTCAGCGTCGTCTTTTTGCACCCATTTTGAAATACCGGCAGCTAAAGCCCCCACTTGATTAATAGGACCGCCTGCAGCCATTTGAGAAGCCATAAACACAGGGTTGTTTTTTTCTAGGCCCTTCCAGAAGTCTTTAAAGGACTCGCTTACATTATCAGCAAAGCTATTATTAGGGTCATCATCAAACATTCTAGAAATCATAGTGCCATCATACTCAGATTCTTTTAATCTTTTCTCTCTTTTGCCTCTATTATTTTCTGATATAAATCCGCTATTTAGTTGCCCCGATGAACCATCTGCCCAATTGGATCCCGTAGCGTTTGACTCCACACTTGGATCCGCAGCCGCAGAGTCGTTTGTCTTTACTGATTCAATAGGAGCAGTGAAAAATTGTTTATTAAAATCGTCAAAAGACCTGGTATACGCGCCAGTCTTATTTAAAGCGCTATAAAGTTTTTTTTGACCTTCTTGAGATCCGAATTGAGTCTTAAAGTCCTCGGCAGACTTAGTATATTTGCCTTGATCGTAAAGTGCTTTATATAGTTTATCCATTTAATTAAATATTATCTAGTGATCCTTTGTTTGATGAATTTGAATTATTTTTTTCTTTAGTAGGATAAGCATTTATAAAATGATTCCTAGCTCTTTTACCTAAACCTGAATTATCAATGTAAAAATTATATAACTGTTTAGGATCGCTTATATCTACGTTCAATCCTCTAGAGTAAGAAGGATCGCTTGGGTTAAATCTAAATATTCCAAAATTACCGTAAGTTTTTATAAATTTATTAATAGACTCTTGGTTATTATCAATCTCTTCATTTTCTAAAAACAATCCGTAAAGTTCATCTCTACTCATGTATTTAGCATCGGTAGATGATGAGTCTAAACTATTAACAAACTGAGCAACGGCTCCTGGGTTATTAGCAGTATCAGTAGCCATCTGTAGAGCTTGTTCGGCTATAGGCGCATTAGCATTTATTTCATCTTGTACAGCTCCATTGTAACCAGAGGCTCCAGAAGCAGGCCTTTTTTCATTTGCACCCTGTATTGAAGATTCTACAAAAGCATCCATGTAACTATTCAATACCGCGTCTTTTAACATTTCCTCATTACCTGGCTCAAACAATGAAGGGTCTTGTAAGTTTAATCCACCTTCTACTACGAAATCATCAGAAGCAAGAGACAACAAACTGTTTCGCCCACCTTTTGATATTATCTGACTAACCTGTTGTCGTATCATATTTTTACGCGTACCCTGTAGAACTTTACCTGAGCTATAAACGTTTTGATTTATTTGCATTATACTATCAGCCCCTCTAAAATCTTTAAGAAACGGCTTTTTAGATTGCTTATAAGAATTGAAACTTTTATTGTTTTCATCCCAGAAGCTTAAACTACCTCCTGCGGTTATGTTCATTATACCTTCATTTGTATATATTTTAGAAGCACTACCGAGAGTTCCTACATCGTTACCGTCTGACAATGCTCCGTTATCGAAGTCTTTAATATAGTTTAGTTTGTCCTCCTTGTAGCCTTTTAATTCAGAAGCTAAGTTAACAAAAGAAGATTGTATACTGTTAATTTCATCAACCATGCCCATGTAAGAAGGGTCTGAAGGGTCTGTTCTAGCTAAAACGTTTGCTGTGTCAGCGTAAATTTGTTTTTGTTCAACAAGGTAATTTTTAACAGTAGCCTGCTGAGACGAATCCAATTGAGTAACGTCTACGTCGGAATTTAAAGCCCCTATATAAGAAGCTGTTCTTTGATTTATTTTAGCTTTCTTAGCTCTCAATAAAGCGGATGTATTACCTTTAGCGTCTACAAAACTTTGTGCAATTGTGCTACCTATTGGGTTAAATTTCTTACTAGCTCCTAATAATCCCGCTCCTGCTATTAAACTTCTATTTGCCATAATTTACTGTTTATTAAGATCGTAGTATTTCTCCAAAAGGATTCTTTTCCATTGAAGACTTTCCACCTACTATACTAGCCGCTCCTCCTGCAACACTGCCTATGCCTCCAATTATAGAGTTAGTAGCATCTGTTCTTGCTTGATTGGCAGAAGCTAGTCTTTGTTGTGACATACCTAGAAGAGTACTTGTTTTTTCGTTTTCAGCATCTCTTGATATTAATTCACCTTTTCTTTGATACAGTTGCAGGTTTGCAGCTTGCTTTCTTTCTGCCATTTGATTTGATTGCTCTTGTCTACCTATATCCATAGAAGCCTGCCTAATTTGGTTTTGTTGTTGCCCCGCTAGCGATTGAGCTAATGCTGCAATTCCAGATCCCCCAGCGGCTCCTTGTAAATTACCCATTATATTAGACAAACCTTGATTAGCTTGTTCTGATTGAAATTGCGCAGCTTCCTGGTTAACAGTTAAGTCTTCCATGGTGTTCTCCATATTGTTATATACGTTAGAAGTATCTAACATTTGGAAGGATGCTTTATTCTGATCAAACTCTGCTTGAGCTGCTCGTTGTTCTTGTTTTCTTTTTCTAGACCCTATGATGCCCCCAGCTATACCGGTTAAACCACCTACAATTTGTCCTATCATTATATTAAGTTTTATAATTTTATTATCACGTATTATTTGCTACTTTCAAATATTTCTGCACCAACAGAGAATAACTCCGCATAGCT
>Ga0196903_1000026_pt1 | contig 26580 bp, 44 predicted proteins | sample CB_VirMetaG_2_FD_169097 | JGI IMG/M metagenome (GOLD analysis project Ga0196903, IMG submission 169097) | Freshwater to marine saline gradient viral communities from Chesapeake Bay - CB_1504_2 Viral MetaG (v3) (version 3) | ecosystem: Environmental > Aquatic > Marine > Coastal | place: USA... | reverse complement strand
GAAACATATTAAATATAAATAAATAATTACTTGTAACTATATAATAGTTTTAAAACCACAATTTAATCAATATACTATATTATTTTCTTATAGTTTTAAACTTTACTATAAGTTTTATTTATATAGTTTAAAATTCATATCCATTATTTACCATCACAAAAAATACGTATTGTTTAAACCTTTTTAAAGCATTTATGTAGGCTCTATTGCTTCTATTGCCATAATCAGCCTCTTTTCCATAAGAGTCATATTTATAGACAAAAAGGTGTATGTTTTCTATTAAATAATTGATACATATATCTTCTCTTAAAAGTATTTGAGGTATTCTTACTTTAGCGTAATCATACATTGTTGAGTTTGCGTATCCGTTGATTTCAAGGTGCATCGCAAAATCATTTAAAATAAATCTTTGACTTTTCATTTTATTTATTTTTATTGTTAGTTATTCTTTAGACTCCCATTGTTCAAGTATTTCTTTTTCCCTTTCGATTCGCTCTAGTATTTCGTCTAAGTATTCCATTGTAGTATATTTTAAAAAGCGGTTGAGCTTATTCCTTCGCTACCCTGTATTATTTCACAATGGTCTTTACTTTTCCATCTCCAGCTTTTTACTCTTAAATTTAAAGTCTCGTAAATTTCCCATCGTTTATCCATTGGTAGTTTATTAATTAAGTTTTGTAAAGGGTCATCAATTAATAAGTTATTAGGTAGAGCAAAGTTATTATTTTTTTTAGTCTTTTTTGTTTTTAAACTTAAAGATTTACTTTCTTCTATTCTATCATCATAGTACGTATTGTAAACGTTTCTGAAACCTTGGTAATTCAAAAAGTAAACGTCTATCTTTTTAATTGCGTGTAATATACTAACTCTATCTTTGGTTAAGCCTTGAGTTTTAAACCAACTTGAAATTTGTCTATCATTCATATAGTTAAAAGTAATTAAATTTTTATATAAAATGGCTCTTAAATACGCTTGTGTAGGTTTTCTACTGTTGTCTTGAATATTAAACCCTGTTAACTCTACTAAGTTTGCAAGTATTTTATTTGCTTCTTTTAAGTTGTAATCTATTAAATCTGTTTTCATATTGTATATTTTAAAACATTGTTAATTGTTGTTGATGTTGTTTTAATCTTTTCATAGCTGCATTGTAATACTCTGTATCTAATTCACAAGCTGTTAAATCATATTTTAAGTTATGACAAGCAATAGCAATAGAGCCACTTCCTAAATGCGTATCTAAAATTTTGTCGCCCTCTTTTGCGTAGTTCATTAAAAGCCATTCGTATAATTTAGTAGGCTTTTGCGTTGGGTGTATTGGTTTGTCCTTCCATATATGTGTTCTATGTATATTTACAACTCTTGTAGGGTTTTTTATATTAGAATATGCTAATTCACAATCAGACATTGTAAGACCCATTTGTCCCTTATACCAAACAACCCACCCTTTACTTTTCTCTAAAAACTGCGGAAAGTAATTTGCACCCCAAATAATTTGATGTTTACTTACTCTTTTTAGTTCATTAAAGTAATCTTCATTAGGGCATTCATTATCCCAATCCTTAAAAGTATGTGCTTTTCTAATTTGAACACCATCTTTTATACCTTCTTTTTGCCCATCTATTCCAATACCATAAGGAGGGTCAACAATAGCCAAGTCAAAGTAATTATCTTCATACCTTGCCATTAACTTCATATTATCTTCGTTACTTATTTGCATTTCTTAATGTTTTAAATTCTGTCAATAATGATTCCATAAGGGGTTTAAATCTTGCTATCGAAGTAGCTGCTGGAGAATCCGCCTTTGCTAATTTACCATATTCTTTAAATAAGAAATCAAGCGCTTCATAATCTTTATAAGCATCTTTTTCAAATGCAAATCTTATCATTTCTCTAACACAATACGCTTGTATGTTTTGCTTTCCATAATTATTTACAAGTTTTGAAATCTTATTTATTAAGTAAATAGAAAAATCATAATCTATAATAGTACAATTTCCTTTTTTAAATAATTTGCTTTTAGAACCAAAAAAACAATTGACTATATTACCAACTGAAATATTATTTTGATTGCTTAAATAATTTTTATAAACTATATTATAATCTTCCGAATCAGTAGAATATGCTTTTAGATAATCTAATGTATTCCACGCTTTATTACCATTGTTTAAACTTATAATAGCTCTTAAGTGTTCTGCTTCTTTATCAGTATTTATCCAATCAATTATATAAGCTGGTACTGTTTTTTGCTTTAAAAGTTTAGCTGATTCTATTCTGTGGTGTCCTTCTATAACATCTCCTTTTGAAGATACAACAACAGGCATCATCCATCCGTAATCATTTAATTTTGATTTAAAATTTTCAGCGTGTTTTGTTACAGTATCTCTATTTACTGTTGCCATTTTCAATTCACTTATTGGATAATAAGCATTGTACTCTCCTCTTTTAATTTCTTGTGTATTCATCTTTGTTTGTTTTTAATTATTAATTATTTTTTATTATTATATTGTTTTAGCACCGTTCTTTATTAAAATTTCATCACTTGTTTTACAAAGTTTTACCTTGTCTTTTGAAAATGCAATGCAAACTTCTTGTATTTTAGTAAAGTCATTAAAATCAAATTCGTTTAATATCCACTTAATAAATTGTAATTTATTTGCTACTAAAATATCAGCCATATTATTTCCATCGCCTTCTAGCTTTTCAACCTCATTAAAGTAATTGTTTTCTATATCTAAAAGGTCTTCCATAGTTCGTTTGACGTTCTTTTTAACCCTTTGCCTAAATATTCCAATAGGGGCAACCTCTTCTAAAAAATGCAGGTTCACAAATGACGTTATAATCGCTCCACCTATTTTTTCTACTTGTTTGTCTGTTAATTTCATCTTTAAAATTTTTAAATTGTTTAGTTATTATTTGTTTATATTCCAGTAATAAGCACATTTTCCTTTTTTAAAGGAAGGTTTTGTATATGATTGCCTGTGTTCATTTGGTGTTGCTTTAAAACGGTAACAGGTTTCTTTAATTTCGCAACCTTTACCCTCGCACATTGATATATCCGCCATTGTTTATTTATTTTATATAATATGTTTCCTGTTGGTCGTGTTCTTGTTCGTAATATTGTTTAGTTAATCTTATTTCATCATCTAGTAATGAATTCAAATAGACGTAAATATAACTAATTTCCAAGTCGGTTAAAATATATTCATCATCTTCATTTAGCCAAATTTGAGTAGTTAAAACGTCATCAATAAGATACAAATCAACTACCATTGAATCAGGGGATTCTTTGTAAACTGTAACGGCGTTTGGTAAATGATAATAACCACTTCCAAAAGAATTAAACTCAGGCTCAATACTTTTTAAAAATTCTTCTACTTTTTTATTATTTATCATCTTGTAAATAGTTTTATAATCATTGATAAAAACATTAATATAATGTAAACTATAAATCCAAAGGTAACAAAAACCATAAGAAAACTAACTGCGTATTCAAAAAACTTTATCATAATTATATTACTTTTATATTTCCGTTACTATAATGTTCGCATATTACTCCAGTTGGTAACGTTACAACTTTTGTTGGTTTTAAATTATTTGCTTTTAATAAATCGTTAATTTTTTTAATAATACCTTTCATATTGTTTTGTTTTAAGTTCCCTACAAATATAAAACCTTTTTTAGTTACAAACTAATTTATTAACACTTTTTTTAATTTATTTTTAAAACAAAAAAAAGGATAGCTATTTGCCACCCTTATAAACATTATTAAACGTTTTTGTTATTTCTAATAATTTTTCTAAACTATTTATATTTTAAATTTATTTATATTCCATTTTTTAGAAACCTTTGATAAGAATAATTTTAAAGGTTCTTCTTTCACATCGTACCACTTTTTACTATAGTAATAACCACTAACAAAACATTTTTGCAAAGGTATATCAGATTCATCTTGCTTGAAGTTATGAGTAACATAAAGGGCAATTGATTTATCTGTTCTCCAATTATTACAGATTCTTTCTAAAACAAGACGCTGTCCAATTGGAATTTTATTATTAATTCTTTTCACTTCCATTAATATAAGTGCTTCGTTGTTAAATTCTAAAACAACATCTATATCTGTTGGATGTATTTTACCATCTTTTATACCAGTAAAATCTATTGTTTGACGTACTTGTTTGCTATTTCTTATTAATGTCATAATTGTATATTTTAGTATATAAATCCCAAATTGCTTGGAATGATTCCTCTTTATTAAATTCTTTTCCTTTCATATAAAACTGTGCTTTATGCCCTCTTTGATACTTTACTTTATAGTTTGCACCAGTCGGTTCTAAAGTTATCACAAAGCCCTTATTAAAACAATATCTTTGCGCTTCGTGGTTGCAGTTTTTTATAACTATCTTTTTTTTAATTTTCGGCATTTATATCCTCTATTATAGTGATTAATTCTAAAGCCTTTGAAACTCCATCAGCTTCGCACGTTCTTTTTGCTTCAGTTAAATAAAGCCAATATTCGTAAACGTCATTCTTATCTTTACTTTGAAAATAAGAATCAATACAACTATTATAAGCAATATTTTGGATTTGTTTACATTGTTCTTTAAACATTATTTTTATAATTTAGGTCGTAAAATTCTTTATTGTCAATATATTTTTGGTAATTTTCAGTTGCTATATTTAATTTATTATAACCGCTTTGTATAAATTCATCGCTAAATTGAATTACTTTAACCTCTAAAGTTCTTTTATCAACTACAACGTACCTAAACTCAAAAGCTCCAAATAATTCCAAATACAATGCTGCTTGTAAATCATAATTATAAGTATTTGCGGATTCGTAAAAGCTATTTATATCGCTTGTGGTTTTTAAATCAACTACAATACCATTCAATAAAATATCAGCCTTACCTCTAAACGGAAAACCATTGTAATTACCTATTTCGGGTATTTCAAATTTTGCTTTATTAACCAAACTACTAAATTCTTTGTTATTTAAAACAGAATCAGCGACTTTTTTACACCTGTTTAATTCTGATAAGGTATAAACCGTTTGCGGTAATTGTTCTTCAACTGCTAATTTATACGCTTTGCTTCCTTTGGTGCTTTCAATTATTGTTAATTCTTCTATTCTGTGAGGTTCTAAGCTAAGTAAGTGAATAAGTCTGCCATCTCTAAACGGTTGAGGTTCTTTTTCTTTTGGCGGCTTGTTTATATATTCTACGTATGCCTCAGGGCTTTCTAATAAGCTTTTGCAAGTTGATGAGCTTAAAGCGTGTTTTCCTAAGTACCCATAATAAAAAGAATCATCATACATTTTTTGTAGTATATCCTTTTTTTCAAACGTTTCATTATTTAGTAATTTTATCATTTTATTTTTATTGATTGTTTTACGTCTAGTTCTGCCACTTCTTTTTTAACCCAAATACGTTTTTTGAATTCGGTGGTTGCAGGTAGTGATTTAACAAACCATTTTGGCTCTATCTTATTAAGGTTAAATAAATAGATTCCGTTTGGCGTGCTGTTTATATAAATTGGAATATCAAAGTTTTTATTTGATTCTAAAATTAAAGCATCAAATTTTTTCTTTTCAAGTATTAAAGTATCATAATGTTTTCGCCTACATTTTAACTCTATTCTGTTTTGTGTTTCTATATCATAGCAATCCCATCTCGAAATTGGGTTTTTACTATTTACTAAACTTTTATAGTAGTTTTCATTTAACCACTCAAACAAATCCTTTTCCTTCCATTTATCCATACGCTAATATACAAAAATATTTTAATTAAAATTCATAATCATTGTCAACGAATTCAGGTAAATTATTATCGTTTATTAAAAAGCTGAAAGGCTCAAACGGTCTGTTTCTTGACCTTTTACATTCAACAGATACCCAACCTTTATTCACTCCATTTTTTTCTAACTTAATTTGAGTTTCTGCTTTTTTTTCTAAAAAACTTCCAAGGTGACCCGTCGGCTTGTCGCTTCCAAAATTACTGTGAATAATTGTAACAATATGACACTTATATAAGTCAGTCCAACTCATTAATTGTTCAACTACTTTTGAACATTGCTCTAAATTATTAACATCAGAAACCAAATCGGCAATTCCATCAATGACAATTAAACCAATATTTTTCCCTTCTAGTGTGTTGGTTAAAACGTAATCAATAAAATTTATTCTATCGCTTGGGTTCATATTTCTTAAAGCATAAGTAAAATACTTTTCATCCTCTTTAATTTCATTCATTACAATTGGTCTTCTGAATACTTTTTGAGCGTGAAATCTACCCTGCTCGGTATCAAAATGAATCATATTTCTGCCCTTTCTATGACCTTTTATTTTTCCAGTATATTTATTTCCATTGTTTAAGTATGCCGATGCAATTAAGCTAGTGAAAAAACTTTTACCTACTTTTGGCGGTGCTTGAACAAAACTAAAATTTCCATAAGTGCCAATCGGTATAAGATATTCTGAACTTGTACCGTCTAAATCATTTTCAACATAAGAGCCACAACTAATTGCAACAGGTGGATATTTTACCTCTTCTGATACATCTACATAAGCATCTGAATAAAGCAATTCCATTTCCATTCTTAAAACCTCTTTTTCATCATTCGTTATCGTTTTGTTTAGCATCATCTTTATATTTTATTATTTTTAGTTTGTAAAATTTACCTAAAATATTATCGTTTAAGAATTTATCACTTTCTAGAACCTTTTGAGTAAATTGTAATTGAGTCTCGTAATATGTCATCATTGTACGATTGTAGCAAATATATACTATTTCTTTTATACAATCTTCATTTTTCCAATTTTTTGTTTCTTTATTGCTGCCTGTGTACGTTAACCAATTACTTTCTATATAATCTACTCTTTTGCGTTTATATCCTTTTAAAGGTGGTTTTGTACGCTTATTAAGTAGTATCTTTTTACCTATGTATGTTTTGTCTTCAATCTTGTTGTATATGCTGTAAACGATTCCAATAGCTTTTATTGGCAAGTCTGACCTTTGCTTTATTTCTTTTCCTTTATAATTCCACATAAATAATAATAAAAAAAAAGGTGCTAAATTAATAACACCTTTTTAAGTTAATAATTAAAACGGCATATCATCTGCCATCTCTAAAACTTGCTCCGATTGCTTTTCTGTTTTTTGTACAAAACTTTGTAAGTTTTCAGAAGCATAATAAATTTTTCCATTTGCTACATAGCGTTTCTTTTCTTTATTCTCTCTTTGCTCTTTACTTTGTGGAATTGTAAAAGATACATTTTTTCCGTAATTACCTTCCTCAAAAATTGAAAAGTTTAATTTAAGCTTTTTTAGCTCTTTTCCGTTTTCATCTTTTTTAGGCACTAACTCCCTTTGAGAATTGTAAGTTAAAATACTTTCAAAGTATTGCGATAATTTTTTGATGTCATCTAATTGTAATTCAACATCTCCTAATAAATAACTTTTGTTTGCACTCATAATTTCTAATTTTAATTTAATTGTTTATTTTAATAATTCTTTTGTTGCATTTGCAACCTTATACTTCTTTAAAACGTTTTCCATAGTTCCACCACCTTTTAAATACGCTTGTACTTTTGTGAATTCAGGTGTACCTTTGTTTAACCATTCTAGCTCCTTTGCTTGTGTTTTAGGTGCTTTTCCGTGAGTATTTGTACTATCAGCATCTTTAGTGTCGTCAATCAAAAACAAGCCGTTTAAAGCGTACTTACGAGAATAAGACGAACTACTTCCAAAAGATTGTGCAATGTCCATCCCTTTGCGATTTGGGTCTATTCCTGCTTGTGCGCTTGTTTGAACCCTCCAGTCTTTACCAGCTATATTGGCTGTTGATTCTACAAATATTAACCCTCCCAGTTCTTTTATTTCGTCAGATAAAGTTAATATGCATTCGTATTTATCTAAAAGTGGTTTAACTGCTTCTAAAATGTCTTCACAACTTCGGTAGTTGTATTTACCAAAGTTATTTCTTTGGTTCTTTGGAGCTTTTAACTCCGATTGAATTTTTTGTAATTCTGTCATTTGTTTATTTGTTTTTAATTTAGTTATTCTTCACATTCTGAAAAGTCAGCGTGTTCTTTACATTGTTCACATAAACCAGTATCTAAGTAGTTACTTGCACCACAACAATTTGATTCTTCCATTTTATTTGTTTTTAAATTTGTTTTTGTAAATATACAACTTTTTTTTTAATTAACTGCAACACTTAAATTTAAATAATTTTTAGTGCCATATTTAGGTTCTTTTATTTGATAATTTATTTTTATATCTGTTAAATTAGAATCTTCTTTTAAATGGTATTCTATTTGTTTTTTAAGCTTTTCCCAAGCTGCATCGTTTATCATATTGCTTTATCGTTTTTAACATCTCTTAAAGATTGTTCAATTAATTCTATTTCAATTTCGTATTCTAGCATTTGTAGTTTTCTTACTAGCCAAAGATTATCAGAAGCGTTTGCGTAATCTTGTAAAAATTTTAAAGTTGTTCTCATTTTGTTTTGTTTTTAATTATCGTTAAGCAAATATATAAATAATATTTAGTTATAAAAAATTTATTTACACTTTTTTTTAAATTTATTTTTAAGAGCAAAAAAAAAGAGGCTCAATTAAGAACCCCTTTTCAAACAAAATGATAAAAACAAACTAATGATAAAAAACAATATAATAAAAAAGATGGAATAAGAATCACACCTATACAAATATAAAACTATTATATATATTAAAGACTAAAATCAAATAAAGCTTATTAACATATTTATAAAAATAAACGTTGTTAATAAATAAAAAAAACTTGTTAATAAATATAACCTATTCCAAAAAAATTTCCTGTAAATTTACCCCATAATAAAACTAAAAAAATACTTTTATATAATTGGCTTGTAATATTAAAAATATATATATATTTCGAAAAATATTAATAAAAACTTTATCGAAAAATATTAGAAAAAAAATTTAACCTGTATAAGAGAATACTTATGTTCTTTTAATAAATTACTTTATATATTTTGAAACTAATTTCCTTGCAAAACTTCTAAAGCCAAGTACATCAATAACAATAGCCCCTAAAACATATTTATACCAATCAGGTAATTTATCTAAATTCTCATAAGAAATACGTATATCGCTTGAAAGATTAATATAATCGCTTTCCTTAAAAGCAATTATAAAAGGTGTAATTGTAGCAATAAATACAGGTATTAAAAATAAATAAGTAATAACCTCATCTTTGAAGCTATGCTTTTTATCTTGTGCAGTTATTAAATCAATTTGATTATCACTATCCGTATTAGATAAAATTCTGTCAACCGTTGCCTTTGTTTGAGCCTCTACAATCTTAAATTCTTGCTCCTGTTTAGCAACCTTTAATTTGTTTTTATTTAATAAAATTTCTTTACCAAAACCAAATATATTTCTAATGACTTCTAATATTACCATCTGAATTGAATTTGAAAAAATGCTAAATATAAATTTACTTCTGAAAAATCAAACCCTTTTTCAGGCTCGTGATATTGAAAGCCTAACATCATTGCATCAGGCATTAAAAGTATTAAGTTTATTTCCATAATTTATTGTATAAATTTAAAAATATTATTATTAACCAACTAAAAAGCATTAACGAGTAAGGATACCTAATATTATTTATTCTTATTGTAGCTCCAAAAAAGAACATAACCGTATGAAATAGTCCTTTTAATAAGTCCAAATCACATTTTCAGATTTTTCTTTGTCGTCGTCTACGTGTATAAAATTATCAGCAATACCAATACGATTAAAACCAACGTAAATAAGAGCCTTTAAGATATTAAAACGTTCTCGACTACTATTTACACGAATATCAACTGCAAGTCCTTTAATATGACTAGAATTAGCTACACCGCCTATTTTAGCATTATGTTCTTTACTCCTATATGCCGAGGTAATAATAAAAGGTATATTTGCTAAATCTCTAGCTTCATCTAATAAAGCAAGAAAATCAACATCCATATTCTCTTCTATTTCTTTAAAGTATTTGCTCATATAATAAAAATTTTAAATTTATTTATTTTTATTCATTAAATACCATTTTTGGATAGTGTAACCAATTACAACAATAGTTAATAGTATTTTTAGTCCTATTTCTATTTGAGCAAAATTTAAAGCCATTGCCAAACCATTTAAACCATATATTTTCAAGTCAATTAATTTCATTAGAATTTATTTTCTTGGTAGTTAATACCTGCAAACGAATGAATACCTTCGCCCTCTTTTATTTTACTATCTACTGAATATGTTTTCCAACCGTAGGGGTGGTCTTTTTCTTCTAGTTCTCCATTTTCGTTAAAAGTGTCTTTTAAGTACCAAATTGCATCGACTAAGTATTCCTCTGAATATTCTGCTTCTGTTATTTGTGTTTGTTTTTCGTTGTCAAATTCTGCCTCTTTTAAAATTACGTGTCCTAATTGAACTATTGAAAAATCAAAATTAGGTATTAAATTTCCTTCTTCGTCTTTTGTATGTAAATCTTCAAATTTATCTAAAAACTGCTCTCTTGTTCTAAATTTGTATTTTGCTACTTTGCCCTCGAATTTATATTCTTTCATTTTATATAGTTGTTAATTCTATTAGTTCTGCTTCTGTTAATATTACATTATTGTAAAATCTTAAATCATATAAATTACCTTCAAATTTATTAGCATTTACATTGTCTGAAAATTTTATATAGTTTAGATTTGTTGGATAAGTTACTGACGTATCAATCGCACTTAACACACCATTGTAATATACTTTAAAATTATTATCTTCAAATGATATACCTATTTTTATTCTTTGGCTAAAATCAACAGATATAAAATTAAGCAATCCACTACCATAAATGACAATTCGACCAACAACAGGGTCAAAATTTAAAGCAATTCCAGTTGTATTTCCACTTGTTAAAGATATAGTGGAATCACCTTTAAAAGCTAAAACATCAATAAAAAAGCTAGACTTAGAGCCATTCATTTCGTTTGTCAATGTCGTACTATAACAACTGTCTAAATTCCTTGTAACTGCTGAACCATTTGTTGCTACATAACTAGAAGCAAAAAGACCTTCTTCTAATTGCCCACCCCAAACTGAAATATCTAAAGGAGAATCAGAATTTAAGCCTATATTTATGCCTATATTAATGTAAGCCGACTGACCAGTTGACGTAAACCCTTGAATTTCGAACCTTTGCCAATCATTAGTGACTGTAAAAACGTTCACTGATGTATTTCTCCCATAAATAGCAACCTGTTGATTGCTTCCCGTATTGCTTTTTAAGAAAACACTTGCAGAATAATCTCCAATTACTGATGAAGTTGCTGTTGATTTAAGAGCATAGTCAGTAGAGTTTATTTGTAATCTTGTCGCTGTATTTGTACCGTCAGGAGAAACTGAATTATTTGGGGTTTCTGTTACGCTTCCGTTACCCTTCAAGGTATTCCATTGACTAAAATCTTCACTGTAAAGAAGGTAATTTGTTCTTTGCGGTTCTAGTAATAAACTAGGACAAGTTGAGTTTGTGTAGTCCAATCTTGGTAAATTACTACCATTTGTTTCTATAATTCCATCTTTGTTTACTCGTGTAGCATTTCCGCTTTTTTGATAGTAAAATACCCTACTATTATTTTGTGGTAAAACATTGTAAACTACTCCATAATATCCAGATTTATATCCGCTCGGTATTTGTAAAATTGTTGGTACTGTTGCCATATTATTTTTATTTTATAAATTTCTTGTTTTTGTTTTTAAGCACTCGCTATCTTCTAAAATTGCGCCATTGTTATCTGTAACTCTTTGTATATAGGTTAAGTAAGTACTTGACAGTAGAGGTAATATATAATCTGTATATACTGAACCCCAGTTTATGCTGTTTATAGCATAAGGCTGACCCCACCAAGATTTTAAATAAATTTCGTTTGCCATTTTATTTTTTCTTTAATTTAGTTAAATACTTTTTTAATTTAACGCAATTCTTTTCTTTTGGTTTATATGTTTTTTTCTTCATATTATAAAACCCAGTTTGAAGGATTAGTATTTTTATCGGGGTCAACGTCAGAATCTTGATTCGCTAAGTATTCAGGAAATAAAGTGCTATTAAAACAAATGTAATCAACGAATCTTCTTGTGTAATATTCTGCAAAATCTCTTTGTTTACTTACTAAATAATCCACTTCGTTTTTACTTACACTTTCGCTATTCTCTGAACTGTGTTTAAATACACCTCCATTTTTAATTTGAAAAGATGCAAATGGCAAATAATCAACCATAGCATAATGAATTAACATTGGTTGAATATACGTAGTAACAAGGTTCAAGTAATTACCTGTTAAAGTTCCTGCTGTAATATCAGCAGATATTTTATCATACAATTTAGAGCCTAAATAGTTAGTAATATGTATTTCTTGTGATATTTTAACAAACTGAATAAATTTGTCAGTATCAACATTTCCATCAATAATTGAGTTTTTTACTAAGTCCGTTCTACTTATAAATAGTGCTGTTGCCATATATATTATTTATTTACAAATCCGTTGTTTGGCATATCCGTTGGTCTCATTGCCACCTCTTTTGCGTTTACTTCTGGTTTAATTCCTGCTTTTTTTGCTTTGTTTACGCTAATTTCTGCTTTTGGATTCCCTACGTCGGGTTTTAAATTAGAGCCTTTTGCTAAATAAGTTTTGCGCATCCAAAAATGATGACAGTCTCCACCGCCTTTATATAGCCAGATACTGTAATTATCAGCACCATTTAATCCCCATCCTTTGTTTACGTTATTTGACCCCATTGCAATAATGTCTTCTTTACGATATATCTTTTTTGATGCAACCATTTTCTGACAAAATTCTCTGCTATCATTACTCGCTCTTAAAGGTGCATATTGATAACGTACTTTGTATTGAAGACCTAAATTAGGTTCTTTTCCATCTTGACTACTTTTCGCATTTGGTCTCGCTGTTCCTGTTGTTACAAAATTCCAAGCCTTAGATAATAAACTTTTATTTTTTGAGTTTAATTCTTCTAACTCATTATCCAATTCGTCTTCTGAATCGTAATCAACTTGTCTTTCATCAATTAGTTCCCAATTTTCCAAATCTTCGTCTTCTCCAAAATCTTCTAATTTAGAAAACATTTGTTTCATTTTTACTCCAGTTTCTTCTTCTCTTGTTTCTTCGTCTTGTACATTTTCCAAGTCTAAAAATTGTAAAGGCTGTAAAGTCTTAAAATATAGGTTTAAAGAAACTCCATTAAAAGCAAGTATTTTATCAAAGGCATCTGTTAAAAGTTCTTGAAAAGGTATAATAACGGTATTGTGCATTAATATCGAAGCTGTCTTTAATTCCTCTGCATTATTACCAAAACCGCTAGAATCTTTTATTCCTAATAACATAGGCGAAACAACTCTATGGGCTACCATTATTTTCTTCTGTGATTCATCACTTAAAAATTGGTATTGATTATGTGCATCAGATAATTGAACGGGAGTGATGTCTGCTTGTGCTTCTTTATTATCATTAAAGGCTAAAATAAATTTTCCTGCGTTTGAACTGCCTGAAAACTTTTGTTGTATTTTATTTTCAATTAAATTTTGTGCTTCTTCGTCAGGTGTACCATTATTGAAATTAATTAACATAGAAGGAGCAAGTCCATTCATTATATTATTCAAATGGTAGTTAGAAATTTCTTCTTCTAATTCAGCATATTGTAAACCACCTTGATAGTCAGGTGTAGAATAGTAGTACATCCCTGCTTTATAAGGCTTAATATATAAAATTTCAATTGCGTTTGGTGTTTTTGATAACCCAAAAGATGGTATTCTTAAAGGCTTGTCGCTTGGTTTTGAATTAACCCAATCAGGGTGGTAATAATATGCTTGTATTTGTTTATCATTAGCACCACATTTTTCAGCTCTTAAAGTTTCAATTGGCAAATGTTCAACTTTTTCAATACTTTTTTTATCCTTAGAATAAATTACTTGCATTGCACATTGACCTGCAAGCTTTAAATCATAGGCTAAACGTCTAACATCATCCTTTTTAAACAAAGAAATCATTCTTGCATACTGCTCAGGTTTCTTACTGCTATTTGTAGCATCCAAACCCTTTCCGTATATCATTTGGCTGATAGCATTTACAACTGCGTTATTTGTTGCACTGCCATTATAACGGTCTATTAAAAATTGAAAATAGTTGTTATTAGCACCAAATTCAACCCACTCTTTATTTTTGGTTTCTATTATTTCAGGACTTGTATAAGTGCTTAAATTAACAAAACTAATTTTTGAGTTGCTTTTGCTTTTTGTTGATACAGTTTTCCTGTTTCTGTTTATGTGTTTGCTCATAATATTATAAAATCGTTATTGCCTCCTTGACTCTTATATCCATCCTTATTAATTGTATAGCTATTTCCTGAAACTTGGTTTATTGCTTGGTCTGTTGAAAATACTTTATCTCTATAAATTATATTCAAGTCGTTTAATTCTACTCCCTGCGTATTGTATATTTTTAAATCGTAAAAATGACCTTCTTTTAAGTTATCTATAACCTTTGTAATAACACTATAATTGCCTTCAACAATAGCAGAAACATTATAAGACGTTGTTTCGTTGGTTTGGTCATCTCTTAACGTTAAAGTACATAAATTAGTATATTCTCTAGGAATAAATTTAAGCACTTGTAAGGTGTCGTTATTAGGTGTTAAATACTTCATACTTATATAATACTATTATTTTGTTATTTTATTTTTTAAAGCAAAAAAAAAGGGACTCAATTAAGAATCCCTTTAATTTTAATAAAAATAATTACAATACTATGCGTTTGGGTCAATTACAACCGCACTTGTGTTGTCTGTTACTACTGTTGAAACTGTGAAGTTTGCAGGTGCTACTTCTTGACCTTCTAAAGTCAAAGTAAATCCGCTTAAATCTCCCATTGCAGCTCCTGAAACTATTGTACCTCCATTTACTTCCGCTCCATTTTCTAAACCTACTAAAAAGAAATTTCCATTATAGTCTTCTATTGCTACGTGAGGACGTGCAGAAGCTAATAATTTGATTTGTTCTTGTGTAGCTTTGTCTAAAGTAGTCAAAGTTAAATTTAAAGTTTGTGTATAAAAAGTAGTTCCGTTTTCTCTTGAACTGTTTATTGCAGTTTCTAAAGATGAATTTCCTTTTATATCAAATTTGAAAAAGTCAGGTGTACCACTTATTGCTGTGATTTCTCCTGCTACTTCTGTAACTGTTCCAAGTGTGCCAAAGTCTGCGAAATAAACCGCCTTTAATCCACCAACTGAACTCTTACAAGGTAATCCTCTACCTGATGTTAAAATACAAGCCATTGTTTTATATGTTTTAAGTTATTAAAAAAAGGGTAAGCAGATGAACTACCTACCCCTTTTTATTATTTATTTATTTAGAATTATGCTACTGAATAGTAAACCACATCTTCTAGAACTCCGATTTGAACCCCTGCTGTATATCTCATAATGAAACGTACATTTTTAGAACCATCTAAGTCAGCCATATCTAAAACCTTTACTTCGTTGTGGTCTGCTAAAAGTCCAGTTCCAAAATATAAGTTAGATTTTAAAGTAGCTACCATTTTATTGTCAGTCAATCCGTTTGCTGCTACAATTTTAACACCGTCGAAATATTGGATATCAATATCTTGATTAGTACCTAATCCGTTTACACCGTTTGCTCCTTGTCCGTTTGCTTGGAAACCTCCTAAAGCTCTTTTGTAAGCTCTAAAGATGTTTTGAGAAACATAAATATATAATTCTTCGTTACCATATAAAGAAGAAGGAATTGCATCTACAACGTCTCCTAATTTTTCGATTACGTTTGCTGCTGTTACTGCTACTCCTGCAATGTCTTGACCTGCTGGTAAAGTTGCTGCTGCTAATAATGTAGAAAAACCATCAAAAGAACCTGCTCCGTCTGTACCACTCCAAACGCTGTTTTCAGTTGCTTCTGCAATTTTACCTGCCATTAATCCGATAAAGTAATCAGAAAAAGTTGATGGTAAATCATCAAAAGCAGAATAACCCATTGAAATAGCTTCCCAGTCAGATTGGAATGGTGTCTTACAAAGTTCTAAATTTACTTGTAATTCTTTTGGTTCAATGATTCGTTCAGTTAAAGCAACAGTTCCCGCATCTGTAAAGTCACAGCTTGCGTTTGCAATTACTCCTGATAAATCAACTCTTTTTAATACTTCTTTAAATTTTACATTTGGTTTTACTTCGATTAAACCATTTGCGATTGTGTTACCACTCAATAAAGCTGCCGAAATATATTTTCCTGCAAACTCTCCTGCGTATGTACTCGTGATTGTTAATGCCATTTTATTTATTTATTTAATTTATTAAAAATTCTACTTTGAACAGTACTTTTCCCTTTTTGAGAATAAAGGTTCAATTCTTTTTTTTCTGTAATTGCTTCGGGGTTGTGATTAATTCCTTCAACTTCTGAAAGTTCAACAGATACAACTTCGTCAACAACTTCAACATCTTCAACCGTTGAAAGTGTTAAAGATTTAATTTCGTCTCTTAATTTTTCAATCTCTGCAAAGAAAGTTTCTTTACTAATTGATTCAATTACTTTTTTAGCTGTTGGTGTTTCAGTAGCCAATTCTTCTTCTTCAACAACTTCTTCCGTTGGTGCTTCTTCGGTTGGTGCTTCTTCGGTTGGTGCTTCTTCTTCTGCTCCTGCTTCTTTGATTTCAGCAATGATACCTTCTTCTGCAACAACGATTGTCATTCCATCAGCAGTAACATATTCTCCAACTGGTACTGCAACTCTTTCTTCGTCTGCAACGACAAAGATTTCTGCACCAACCTCAAATGCTTCGGCTTCTAAAACCGCACCATTATCAAGTTTCATTTGTTCTAACTTCACTTCGATACCGAGCAAAGTTCTAACTTTGTTTAATGTTTGATTTGTGTTCATAGTTATATAATAAAATTTAGTTAATATTTTGTGTTTTGGTTATCCAATAATATATATTAAATTATGATGTAGTTGGTCTTTTATAGTCATCTAATGCTTTAACAAGTTCTTTACCAGTTTGCATAAGTTTTTTTAATTCTTTTATTTCTGGTACGCTTGAAGAATCAACCCCTAATTCTTTAGCAGCTTTTTCAAAATCAGATATTCTTGCTGGAGCTTCATTGTTTATCCAAGTATAAATAGCATTTCTTTCTTGGTTTAAACTTTGCCAAGATTTATATGCTTCCGATATTTTATCTTCAAACTTATCTGCTACTTTAGTTGCTGATTTTTCTACATTCTTTAAATTAGATATAGCATCTTTTATTATTTTAATAGAACCCAACTCAACTTTTTGCGTTGCTAATTCTGTTTTATCCTCTTTGAATAGTTTATTAAATACTTCTTTTTGTGTGTTCATAGTTATATAATAATTATTAATATTAATTTTGTGTTTTTTATTTATCCTTTCTTTTGAATTATAAACCATTCTATACCATCGCTCCAAACCTGTATGCCTTCATAAGTTTTATTTATTACATAAGCAGTATTTAATCCGTCCAAGGTTTCTGCTCCTGTTGGTGTTAAGTTTACTCTTGTTGAATTTGCAAATCCTCCATTTGAAATAAATCGCATTACCCTGTTTGGGTGCTGTGCTGCGTTTGGTAAATTTAAAGTCATATTTCCATTTACACCGCTCCAAGTCATTCTTATTAGTTCCGCTTTTTCGTAAATTTCTTCTTGTAAGTTTATTGTTTGACCATCTGAAACAACTAAAGAAATAGGTACTATATAATTAACTATATTTTCAATACTACTTTGTTTTGTTTCGCCACTTTGAACAACAACAATGCTTTCTGAACCTTGTAAGGGTGTTGATATTGGTAACTCACTTATTTTATTGTTTGCCATTATATTTTTATTTTAAAATTATTTTCCTGTAATATGTAATCTCCATTTTCTTGTAGCAAAAAGTTTTCAGGTATTGCGTTTATTCTTCCAATACCTTGTTTCCAGTATTCAGGTGCTTCACATTTTTGCCCTTGGTTGTTTGCGCAATCTATCGAATAAGTATTTTTACATTTACAGTAAACCGCTCTCATTATGACAATGCTTTTTTAAGTTCGTTTATTAAAGTTTCTTCTGCTGATAAGTTTTTTCCTTTTGACTCTAATTTATCTGCAAAATATCCTTCAATTGAAAAACCTTTTACTTTACCAGTTTTAACATAGTCGTTCCAAATTTCGTCATTCTCTACTTTAACAGAACCCATCCAAGTACCAACAGGAACGTCCAAATCATATAACGCTGTCTTATCTTTTGTCTTGTCTTCAACTATCCAACTTTCAACAAGTGTTAAATCTTTTAATTCGCTTTTATGTTCTAAAGTCGAATTTGATTGATAGCCATTTTGTAAATACAATTGAGAAGCTTTTAAAACGGTTTCTTTTGAAAAGAATACATAATACTCTTTTTCGCCATCTCGTCTATAAATTGGCTTCTTTGGTATCAATAAAGCACCCATTAATAAACGTTTTTCTTTGTTTATTTCTGCTAATTGTATTTCCTGATTATTTAAAGCAATAAAATCTGATTCAATCGCTGGATTTTCAACTACTGAAATAGCTTCTACTCCAATTGCATCATCTTCGTCTAAAATTAATTCTATTAAGTTCATATTTATATAATGTTTTTATTGTTATTTTTTACGTTTTTGTTTATAAAGATGCTCCCTCAATTATATTTCTATCCATTTCTTGTGCTGAACTTACATCGTTTGCAACAACAAAAGCTTTTACAGGCTCTTTTGATTGACCGCCAATAGAATCTGCTAGTTGGCTTGTTTCGCTTGAACCTACAACGTTAAAAGACGGTGCTGCTGGTTTTGGTGTTGATATTGCTGTTGAACCTCCACCACTCACACCCACTTTTGATGTCGCTGATTTTGATGCACTCATAGCCCCTTTTATAGAGCTGATTATTCCTGCTGCTTGAACCGCATAACCTAATATTATTGGTATGTTAAAAGGAGGCGCAAAAGAAGATACTGCCTTTGCCCCACCTGCTGATATGTCAACACCTGCTTCTGCTGCCTTTAATTGAGCTTTTATAGCACTTGCCTTTGCTGCTGCAATTGTACCTTTTATACTTATTATCATTTCTTGTGCTAAAATTAATTGCTTGGCAATTAGTGCCGCTTTTCCAATTTTAGATTCAGAACCTGCCAAAGAAGTTATATCGTCTAAAGCCTTCTTTTTTATATTGACTCTTGCTTCTTCAATGTCTTGTTCTCTTTGTAAGTTCGTTTGTCTTGATTGCTCATTAAATTCATCTAGTGCAATTTGAGCATCTGTCTTTGCTTGCGTTCCTGCGTCTGCATTCATTACAATTGCTTCAAGCCTTTCAGCTTCTTGCTCTGCTTCTAATAAATCAATTTCTTTTAAAGCTTCTAATCTTAGTAATTCATCTTGTATTAATTCGGCATTAAATCTTTGTCTTTCAATACTTAAAGTTGATTCACTTTCTAGTTTTGAATTTGTCAATTCTATTTGCTCTCTACTTAAAGCCAAATCGTTTGATTTTTGCTCTGACCTTAAACCCTCAATTTGTGCTTCAACTCCTGCAAGTTCTTTTAAGGCTTCTATTTGAGCAACCTTTGATTCTGTATTTTCTTTGTCTTTTGCTAGATTTGCATTTGCAATTTGTAGTTGCATTCTCGCCTGTGATAGCATATTTTGTTCAGCTTCGTTTATAGAAATTAAAAGTTCATCATTTGCTTTTTTTCTATCCGATAGGCTATTCCTTTCTTCGTCTCTTACTTGTCTAAGCTTTTCGGCTTGTCTATCAAATTTTTCAAATATTAAACCTTGTGTCGCTGCCGCTAGTTCTGCAGACTTTGTTAATTCAACATTTGCCTTTGCAGTTTCTATTGCTGCTTTAACGCTTATTTTTCCAACTTCTTCTGAAATTTTAGAACCAATTGAAGCTGCTTCCGTTACTGCTTCGCTGAAATTATTTACTATCTCTCCACTCGCCAAAGCTGTCTCATACGCAACCTCTGAAACGGCTTCTTTTGTTTCTTTTATGTCTTTGGTTAATTGCTTTATTGTTTCAGGATTTTTACCACCAAAAACTGAATTTTCCCAAGCCAATTGAGTTTGTTGTATTCCTAATTTAATACCAAAGAAAGCTAATTTAAAAGGATTAATTGCAACCGTCAAAAGTCCGCTCATAACCTTTCCAAGTGCATCGAAATTTTTAGAACTTTCAGAGACTGCTTTATATACATTTGTAAAGGCATTTACAACCTGCCCTACAACGATTGAAGCTGTTTCGAAAGCTGTACTAAAAAAGTCAACCGCTTTTTGGTTTCCTTCAAATAATTCTTTTACAGTAGATAAAGCAGCAATTAACAGACCGAATCCGATTGCCTTTAATGTGCCACCTATTTTTTTAAGACCTCCAACAACTGTTTTAGAAGTTTTTGCAACCGCTGACAAACCTTTTTCTGTTGCCTTGTTTGACTCTTTTACTTCTTTGCCTAATTTACCTACACTCTTTTTAACTTCTTCAACTCCTTTTACTGCTTCGTCAGTTTTTGCTTCTAGTTCAACAATTATTTTTTCCATTCTATTTCTTGTTTTTGTCTTTTAATTAATTCTTTTAAAGTGTTTGGAAACTTATTTTTTCCCTTTGCCAATTGTACTATGTCTTCTTTGCAATCGGTATTTTTTAATAAGTCTAATATTTCTTTTATCATATCTGAACTGTTAATGTGTTTGATGTTTGCAATACGTTTCCACTACTATCTAAAGCCTCTAAGGATATAACTAATTCAGTTGCGGGCGCATAAGTTGATAAAATTTTTGTAGTAAAAGTAGCACCGCTTAAAGTGATGTTGTATATAATACCATTTATATTTAATTTAAACCCTGAACCACCATAAAATCTATTCCAAATAATGCTGATTCTAGGCTGTCCGTTATATACAAATAAATTTTCCTGTAAAGTTAATAACTGCGTATAATCGTTTAATAACTCCAATTCAGATTTTCCATTTTGTAAGTTAGTTTTAATCGAATTTATTTTATATTTTTTTTCAGAAATTAAAAATTTATCGTTTAACTTATAATTTAGTAAAACTCCTAAAGGTAAATAAGCTGTTAACTTTGTTATTCTATTTGATGGATTAAAAACGCTTGTCATATAGCTGACGTGGCAATTATTAAATAAACTTTTTTGTTGTACTTCTCCTGTATATTCGTCAAGTTCTTGCTTAAAATTAATTGAATTAAAAATATTAAAACCATTTCCAATATCATTAAAATATCTATCTGTATTTTGAGGTATAAAATACGTGCTTAAACCTATTTTACTGTTGAAAGTTCCGTTTGCTGCAATTGAATTAACAAAAGAAATATAATCTTGTTGAGGACTCACTGCGTGTTCAATATAAAATATCATAGGTAAACCGATAAAGCTTTCTCGGTTATCGTCAACAGACCAACCCCATTGAATAGTAGTTTTGTCGCCTGTATCTATATCTAAAAGTCTTTCAAACTTCAAATGTTCCAATGGTATTTCTTGCTTAAATATACCACCTGAATATTTTGTTGTATCGTTGTTTGTAAATTCTTCCGTTCCCCAAGGCTTCCCGAATAGTTGTTCGTGAGTAGCTGCAAAAAAAGTTTTTAATCCTTTGTAACTATATTCAACTTCTCTAAAAGGTAAAGCCGAATTAACTTGGCTTTTATTTACGTCAATATATTTAGTAATGTCATAAGTATTGCCACTAGAATAAAAATCCTCTAGCTTCTTAACAACAATAACTCCATCTTCTAAATATGTAACTAAATTAAACATCTTGAAAAGAGAGGTAAGAAAATCTAAAACTTTCATTTTAGGTAATTGTTGCAAAATATCAAATTCAAACTGTGTTGTAATTTCAAACTGTTGACTTGTTGCCGTTTCTATTGCTGTAACATTAGACGGAAAACCAACTCCAGTTCGTCGGTAAACAACCCAATTCTGAAAAATTACTTCATCAAAAATAATAGCATCCTGTGAAGTTATTACAACTGTATAAGCTCCACCAGTAAAAGCAGGCATTTGCGCACCGTTTACGTCTCCTGTTATATTATTAGAACTCCAATGCACATTGCCATTATAATAAACAACCGCATCATAAGGCACATTCTCATAACCAGTAGCAGGTCTTATATATATTCTTAATGGCTCGAAATATCTCCAACTATAACTATACGTCGCATCTTCCCAATCGTCAGGTATGTTTAAAGTTAAAGCATTGTTTACCATCGTATAAGCCCTATCTGAACTATTAGGAAAAGTATTCACTTGTTTTACTTGTGTTTCAACTTGTCCTCCATTTGTTACCTCTCCCTTTGTTCTGTGTAGCCACATATAAAGGTTTTCAAATTGGTCATTTAAACCTCCTCCAATATTAAAGAAATCATTACTAAAAGTTATATTGTATTGTTGTTCAATAGCTTTTATAATCATAGGTAACTTAACTGCAAGCTTTAAATTATCCCATCTTACACCACGTTTTACTGAACTTGAACTGTTGTAGTATATGTTTCCTGAATTAGCTGTGTTCTCTCCCGAATCAAAATATAGTCTTTGTGTATGCGTTAACAAAGGAGCTTGCAAAGGCGAATCATATTGGATACCGTCAATAGTTCTGTCTTTTGCATTTCTCGCAAAGTCATAAACCGTTGCAGCATTGTATATAATTGGACTCCCATTGTCATAAGTATTAAAATTACTTAGCCAAGTTAAATCGGTCAAAACATCATCTCCTATAATATTCTTTAAAGACACAGTATTTCCAAAGAATGTAATCTTGTATGTATGTGCTTTATTGTCTTTTAAATCAACTCCTTCTAGCTTTATATATCCATCCTTAAAAGGTAGGTTGTTTAATTCTATTTTTGCTTGTACCCTTATTCTAGCATCGTAACCGTTTTCAATGTCGCTATTATAAAAATGCTTAAATATTTTATTTGTTTTTTTTGAAGCAGGTAAACTAAAGGTCTTTGAAAATTCTGTAAAAACCTTTGATACATCGTTTACGTTTTTGATAGAATCTGTAATTGTTACACTTTCATCTTTAAACATTTCAACTCTTTGCCCCTCAATATATAACTGTATGTTTTGCATCTATCTAATATTGTTTATAGTGTCGAATGAATTATCGAAGTCAAAAGTATACTCCACTAACTTGTCGTTTAAAGAAGTCTTATAAGTGATGTTACTTGTCTTAATATTTAAAGGCAAAACTTGCTCTACACCATTTATATAGTTTGTAATCCAAACCTTTTCAGATAATAACATTTGCTTAAACACCTCGTTATATTCTTCGCTTAAAAAACCACTACTTAAAGTGATTGATTCTTTACCAACTACATTAAAATCTCTATTAACGTGATTGTTTATGCTGTAAGTATTACCGCTTGTTATAATATTTGATTTGTAATTTTCTTTTTTAACAGTCATTTTTTCAACTGACTTTTTAAAGAAGTACATATTTTGTAACGCTCCAAATTTATTTATAAAGGTTATTTTCTTTGGCTCATATTTACACTCGTCAATCATTTTAACAGTTATAAAAGAAGTTCCATTGTCATCTGTTATTTGTATTTTGTCAAAGTCATTTACTTTATAAACATCAAAGAAACTTTGTAGACAAGTGCTACCTTCAAAAGTTCCACCATTTGCCAAAACATAAGCTTCATATTGTGCAAGCGTTCCAACAGGGCTTCCTGTTGTATATTTTATTTGGTCATCCGACAAAGTGCTAGACGTATATATTTGAGTTGCTGTTACTACATTGTTTTTAGTGAATGTTAATGTAGGATTATTTAAAGTATTAACAGGCATTGTAAAACCGTATCCGTTCAAATGATAAATAATATTATTGCTAATCATAGCAGAGGTATTATCTACATTAAAATTAGGGTCTTCAAAGTAGGAGAAACTATCTAAAGATAAAACTCTTTCTGAATTTTGTAGGCTTGTAGCTACGTTGTAAGTATCTTTAACTAATAGCACCCAAATAGCATCTTGGTTAACTGATGAATAAGTACCATCAAAATTAACATCTATAAAATCTCTTATTAATTCTGCAACCTCAAAAGTGGCGAAAGTGTTTGGGCTAGTTATATTTTTTCTTATAGTGTAGTTTGGGTCAATTGCAGGTGTTGAATTTTTGTCTCCTGTGTAAATATATATTCTACAAGTTGCATAAGTAGCTGCCCCTAAAGAAGGAGAGTCTGTAAAATAAGGGCTTCTAGTATTTATTGCCATTTTATTAATTGTTTATTGTTGTTTCTAGTAATTGCTCTACGTCTAATTTAAACGCTTTAACTATGTCTTTATCTAAATTCTTAAAAGCTTTTTTAAATGGCTTAGTAAAAAATAAACTTGGTTTAATACCATTATTGAAAATACTTCTCGCAATCATAAACTGCAAAGACTTTCTACTTATAAATTTTCCTTTATCATCCTTTGGTGCTATTCCCTTTCTTACTATCCATTTATCCATTTTTGATGGTGGTGGCATTTTAGTTGTATAGCTATAAGGTGTATTATATTTCTTTTTTACACCACTTACACCCTTATCTTGAAACACTCCGTAATCCTCCATTAAGAAGGACAAGGAGAAACTATTTTCATAAACCTTTAAATCACTATCTAAACTATTATAAAGTTGCTTAGAACTGTTCTTTTTAGACCTTGTTAGATTTGCTCTTGACTGACTTATAACATATTTTGCAAAAGCGTTTAGTTCTTTTTGAACATTTTCTAACATATTGTTATTTCATTTGGAATAATTATATCCATACTTAAAGCCCAACCTGCCATTTCATTTTCAAACCTATCGTAAAAAGGTTCAAAGCTTGGTGTGCCATCTAGCATATATTTGTCTTGGTGTAAATTACCGCCTCTTAAAACTTGAACTAACTTATTAAGCACTACCAATTGAGTGTTTAAAATATCTTGTTCGTTGTCGTTACCTCTAAATATATTTGTTGTTTCTTCTTTTGAAACGTTTACAATATCCATTGATAAAACAGATAAACTAAAACGTAAAATATTATCTTCATTACCTACATTGTTAACTATAATATGCGACAAAGGAAATATGGTCTGCTTACTTAAATCTATTTTTGTAATATCTCCAGTTGTTACCGTCTTAACATCTACGTCAGAAAGTAGGTTGTTTTTAATTGTTTCTAGAACTGTATAAAATCCTTTCATTTAAAATTTGTTTTTTATATTACTACTTTCTAGTTCTGTTTTTTCTTTTAAAAACGTTAACATTGTAAAGCATTGATTTATATTTAATTTAGTGATATCTTCAAACTTTGTAATATCTCCGTCAGCGAGAGCATAAACTGATTGATACCAACCCCATTTCGCTCCAAAGTTAGCTGCTCTTGAATGGCTTCCATCTCCTGATGATTGTTGGAATAAAGAATCGTATGCTTCGATAATTCCATCCCTAAATTGTAGAAAAAAAAAAGGCTTCCAATAGCTGCACCCAAAGGCATATCCTTCAAGGTTTCCGATGTACTTATATTATAATCTACTATATTATATTTTCCAACTCTACTTTCTTTTATAGGTCTGTAAAGCACATTCATTGCAACGTGCATCTGTTCCCAATTACTAGCATTATTATCTAAATCAATATATTCTCCTAAACTCATATCGTTTAGGTCAGGAATAAACCCATATTCAGTACTACCAATAGTAAATTTTTCTTGGTGTTTTGGTGTTGATTCTAACAACTCTGATAGTATTTCAATGATAGCTGTAACGCTACTCATCTTTAACTTATAACTATCCGACAAAGGTATGCCACAAAATATTTCAATCATTTTAGCATTTAAAAAATTGCCGTCAGGATTGTTTTCTGCTATCTTCAAAAACTTTTGGTATTGACCTAAAGTGATTTCGTTTAATGTAGTTGGTACGTTAATTTCAATCTTCATATTTATATAATACTTTTTTTCTATTGTTTTATAAAAAAGTTCTTACAATTTTCATAAGCCTTTACTAATTTAAAAAATTGGTCGTGGTTTCTTGGCATTGCAATTCTAACTTCCTTGTCTGTTTTGTGATGAATATAGCATTCAATCGTGGCAATCATTTGTTCATTTTGCATTATCTTACATTGTATTTACCCTTGTTTGGGTTGTCTAAATTATATATTACATTATATCTTATTCCGTCAATAGCGTGATTCCAATCGTCTAAATATAGTTTACTACCTTTATCTAAATAAACATAGTTATTTAATTCCTTTGCTATATTACTACTGTTTGGCTCAACTACTATTTCAAAATCTTGCATCGTTAAAATACCACTTTCAATAGTTCCTTTTTTTACTGCCTTTATATTTATACCTTTAAATTTAAGGTCTGAAATTAAACGAGGTTCTGCACTATCTGCTATTATTAATTTATTGCCTACTCTACTACTTATTATATTAGCTAGTTCTGTTGTTCCTAATCCATTTCTGTATAAGTGTTCCTTTACATATATTTTGCGTTTG
>Ga0196903_1000025_pt1 | contig 27014 bp, 53 predicted proteins | sample CB_VirMetaG_2_FD_169097 | JGI IMG/M metagenome (GOLD analysis project Ga0196903, IMG submission 169097) | Freshwater to marine saline gradient viral communities from Chesapeake Bay - CB_1504_2 Viral MetaG (v3) (version 3) | ecosystem: Environmental > Aquatic > Marine > Coastal | place: USA... | reverse complement strand
ATAGTATTATTATCAAAGAATGAATTTGCTATTTCTTCAGGTAATTGTAAAAACTGAATTAAGAATGTTTTAGCTTGGTCAGCAGTTAAAATACCTTCTTTAACTTTTTCAATAATAGAAATAGCACTAGAAATTTGAGCACCATTATAAGATGCATCTACTTTTTCTATTTCAGTTTCTGTAACATTTTCTGTAACATTTTCAGAAATAACATCTAACCCTTCACCTGCTTCAACACCTGTTTCTTCTTCAATAGTTTCTTTGTCTTGAATTTCACTATCTACCTCAGTAAATTCTAAAGGCTGTAAGGTCGTAAAGTATAGGTTTAAGCTAATATTATTGTAAGATAGTATATTATCAAAAGAATCTATTAAAAGTTCCTGAAATGGTCTTATAACAGTATTGTCCATTAATAAGGAAGCAGTTTTTATTTCATCAGCATTACTAGAAAAACCTGAACTTGTTCTAATACCTAGTAAAAAAGGTGATACAACCCTATGTGCAACCTGTATCTTAGACTCTGCCTCATCGGATAAAAATTGATATTGGTTATGTGCATCACTTAACTGAACAGGTGTTATTTCTGCTTGACTTTCTTTATTGTCATTAAATGCTAAAATGAATTTCCCCGCATTACTAGTGCCTGAAAATTTCTGTGCTATCTTAGTTTCTATTAATTGTCGTTCTTGTTGGTTCGGAGTTCCATTGTTAAAATTGATTAACATACTAGGTGCTAGACCATTAAGTATATTATTCAAGTGATAGTTTGAAACTTCTTCTTCTAATTCTGCATATTGCAATCCACCTTGGTAATCTACAGGAGAATAGTAGTAAAAGCCTGATTTATAAGGTTTTATGTAATATATTTCTATATTTTCATTTGACATTCCAAAAGCAGGAATCCTTAATGGAACATCTGATTTTTTTATGTTTGCCCAATCTTTATAATAATAATAAGCAGGTATTTCTCCATCATCATCACACTTTTCTGCCCTTAAAGTTTCAATAGGCATATGCTCAATCTGTGCAATAGTCTTTCTATCCTTGGAATAAATAACTTGCATAGCACATTGACCCATTAATTTTAAGTCATAACACAATTTCCTTACTACATCTTTTTTAAACAAAGAAATCATTTGTGCATATTCATTCGGCTTACTATTTGAATTGGTAGCATTTAAACCCTTACCATAAATAGCCTGACTAATTCCATTGATAGCAGCATTATTTGTTGGAGAACCATTATATCTGTCAATAAGATATTGAAAGTAATTATTGTCTGCACCATATTCAATCCAATCTGCTCCATTTACTTCCTTAACTTCAGGACTTGTGTATGTACTTAAATTAACAAATCCAAATTCAGAAACCTTTGAATCTTTCTTGAATTGCCCATTACTATTTCTCATTTGTTTTTTCATCTTACTGTGTATGTATTATCAAATCCATTGTAGGTAGTAAATTTACCTTCGTTTAAATCGTAATAATCATTGTTTGATTGGTCTATAGTTTGGTCTGTACAAAAAATTCTATCTCTATAAATTGTTTCACCTCCAACAATAAGCCTTAAATCATAAAAATGATTCTCTACTAATATAGGGTCAAATATATTATTAAAATTTAAGTAATTACCTGATGTTACTGCATTAGTAATACTATAAGTTTTTACCACATTAGTGCTATCATCCCTAATTGATAACGTAAAAGTAGATACATAACTTCTAGGTATAATTGAAAGTGATTGAGCAGTTGCCGATGTTGTTAGTATAATCATTATTTATATAACGAAAAAAAACATCTAATTTGTAAAATCAATTAAGCAAAAAAAAAGCACCCTAAAAAGGATGCCTTAATTTTAACTAAATAAATACTATGCAGTTGGGTCAATCTGTAATGCAGATGCTGTTACTGCTTGTGCTGCTGCTAAGAAATAAGGTGCAGTTTCTTCCATTCCTTCAAATGTTAAAGTGAAACCTGAAAGGTCTCCTGCTGCTGCTCCTGTGACAACAGTCCCTCCCGTCGCTTCCATTCCATTTTCAAACCCACAAAGGAATCTGTTAGAATAATAGTCTTCAACTACAATATAAGGACGTGATACTGCTAAAGTTTGCAATTCTGCTTGTGTTTTAGCATCCAAATATGTTAATGTTAGATTTAAAGTTTGAGTATAAAAAGTAGTTCCATTTTCCCTTGAACTTGTTACAGTTGTTTCTAGAGATGAATTACCTTTTACATCAAATTCAAACCATACAGGTGGAGTTGAAGCGTCTGTAAATGTTGCTTCTTTTGTTGTGCCATCTACTGTTACAGTAGCAATCGTTCCATAGTCTGCAAATAATACTTTCTTTATGCCTCCAAAGGCACTTTTACAAGGTAGTTTTCTACCTGTTGTTAATAGACAAGCCATTGATTTTTATGATTTTAAAAAAAAAGGGTAAGTAGAATCCTACCTACCCCATTTTTATGATTATTAATTAATTATGCGTATGATACGATGTCAGAAGCAATTCCAAATTGGACACCACTTGTAAATCTCATTACCATTCTAACATTGTTTGAAGCATCCAAATCTGCCATATCTAAAACCTTAACTTCTTGAGTTGAGTTTAGTAATCCGGTGCCAAAGTATAGGTTGCTTTTCTGTGCAGCATACATTTTGTCATCAGATAATCCCGGGCAAACAAATATCTTAACTCCGTTTACAGTTAAAGACCCATTGTTCCACCATTGTGTCCCCATTCCTTGAACACCATTTGCCCCAAGCCCCTGTGCTCCAAAACCTCCTAATGCTTGAACATAAAGTTTTGCAGCTTTAGATGAAATGTATAAGAATAAATCTTCTTTTCCGTATAATGCAGCAGGAATAACTTCAACAACATCAGATAATTTTTCTACGATGTTAGCAGCAGTTAATGCAACAGATGTTAAAGCCTGACCTGCAGGTACATCTCCTGCAGTTACAGCAGCAGCGATTAATTTTTCAAATCCATCAAATGAATTTTTAGATGCAGCAGCAGTATCTCCTTGCCAAATGTTAAACTCAGTATTTTGTGCAACCTCAGCAGCAACGTGAGCAATCATAAAGTCTGCAAATTTTGGAGGTAAAGACTGTCCTAAACCATAGCCCATTTGCTGTGATTCCCAATCGTTTACAAAGTCATACTTACACAACTGCAAATTAACTTGTAATTCAGTTGGCTGTAAAATTCTTTCAGTTAATGTTATAGTTGATGTTGGGCTAAAATCACAATCTGCAGCAGTTACGATTGCATCTGTTGCTAATTTCTTGATTACTTCTTTAAAAGAAATGTTTGATTTTACTGTGATTCCTCCATCATCAATAGTTGATGCACTCAATAAAGCTGCAGCAATGTACTCCCCTGCAAATTGTCCTGCATAAGATGTACTGATGTTTGTTGTAGTAGCTAATTCTACGTTTTTTAATTTACTCATTCTATTTTATTTATTTAATTTGTTTAAAACTCTGTCTAGTGTTGAAGTGAATTTACCTTTTCCAAATTCAACTTTTTTCATTTGTTTGCTTTCCCCTTCAGGATTGTGCTTTATTGGCTTAGAAGCAGGTTCTGATAATTCAGTTTTAACTTCTTGATTAACTTCTTCAGAAACTTCTTCAGAAAATTCTTCTTTTATTGTTCTTGATTTAGGCTGTCTAGATGCTTGTTCTTCCATTTCAACTTCATCTTCTTTTTCCATTTTACCTTCCTTGTCAGATTTTAAATCTGCAATCGCATCCTCTAGGTTTTGGATTCTTTTTTCCATCCCTTCCCAATCTGCAACATCTGCCATTTCTTCTTCTTCTTTTTTTTCTTCTTCTTCTAAATCTTCAGTAATTTCTTCACCTTCTTCTGTTTCCTTTGCAGGAACTTCATCTGATACTTCTCTAATGTCTCCAATTGTACCTTCTTCTTCTACAACCACTAATCGACCATCTTCTAGTAAGTATTCGCCCACAGGCATTGCTACCTTCTGATCGTCAGTTACGATAAAAATTTCTTTTCCTTTTTCAAATGATTCAGCACTTACTACTGTGCCATTTTCTAGCTTCGTTTCTTCAAGTTTTACCTCGATGTTTAGAAGCGTTTTAATTTGATTTAACATTTCAGTTGATTTCATATTATTTATATAACGATTATTAATTTACTTTTTGCATTTTCAGTCTGTTCTTGTTATAACTCCTATCCCTTGTGCTTGCATAGAACCATCACAGCATTCAATAGAATACTTATTTGTGTCCCAACATAAACAAGCCCTAGAACCCCCTGTTGGACTTGTTCTAGATGGTATAAAAGTTTTTTTATTACTTGTATTTCTGCCCATTAATTAGAAGTTAAAATTTCTTTTATTTTTAATAACGTCTTTTTATCAATTTCACTTGACATATCTTCTTTAACTGCTTCTTTAGGAGATTCCATTTTGTCTGCAAAATAACCCTCAATAGAAAAACCCTTAACTTTATTTGTCTTAACATATTCATTCCAAATTTCTTCATTATTAACTTTTACTGCACCCATCCAAGTTCCAATAGGTACATTTAATCCATACTTTCTTGACTTGTCTTGTACCTCAGATTCTACTATCCAAGATTCAACTAAGGTCAAACCTTTTAAATTTTCATTGTGTTCTAAAGTTGAGTTATTCTGATATCCATTTCTTAAATACATCTGTGATGCTTTTGAAATAGTATCTTTTGAAAAGAAAATGTAATATTCACCTTCAGAACCTTTTCTATAAATTGGTTTGTTTGGAATTAATAAAGCACCTAATAAGATTCTTTTTTCTTTGTCTATTTCTGCTAACTTTATTTCTTCAGTTTTTAAAGCAACAAAGTCTGATTCGATGGCAGGTGATTCTACAATTGATATCGCTTCAATTCCACTTTCTTCTTGTTCTTCGTCTAATATTAATTCAACTATTCTCATAATAATATAACGTATTTAATTTTTAATTTTGAATTTACATTTGAATTTAACCACCAATAGATGCTTCATCAATAATGTTTCTATCTAATTCTTGTGATGTGGTTACTTCACTTGAAACAACAAATGCTTGAACAGGCTGTTGAGATTGACCACCTATTGCATCTGCTAATTGATTTGTTCCACTTGCTCCTACTATATTAAATGCAGGAGGAATTGACAAAGGTGCAGGTGATGGACTACCTGATGGTGTTGAACCCCCCCCTGTTACAGGTGGTAATTGAACACTTAATATTTTTTTTACGTTTGCTATTCCTGAAATACCAATTGCTGCTGCATTTGCAAATTTTAATGCAGTTTCAAATGGTGTTACTGTTGTTGCAGCTAATGCATCTGATACACCTCTATAAGTGTTTATAGTTGCTGCAGCTACTGCAAAAGCCTTTCCTGCTACTGTTTCTTTTCCTGCTATATTGCTAAAGTTTTCTAATACTGCAGCAGTTTTATCTAAGTTATCTTTTTTTGCTTGTGCTTCTGTTTTTGCAATTTTTATTTTTGCATCAGATATTTGCTTTGCCCTTGTTACACTTGTTTGCTCTGATTGTTCTGTAAATTGGTCTAATGCTATCTGTGCATCTATTTTAGCTTGAGTACCTGCATTTGCATTATCAACGATAGCTTGTAACCTTACAGCTTCCTGTTCTGCTTCTAGTACATCAATTTCTTGCAATGCTTCTAATCTAGCTAACTCGTCTTCTATCTGTTCAGCATTAAATCTTTTTTGCTCTATTGAAAGCAATGATTCACTTTCTAACTTTGCATTTGTTAATTCTATACCTTCTTTATCTAATGCATTTTTATTTATTTGTTGTTCTGACCTAAACCCTGTAACAGTTGCTGCTACTGCTTGAACCTCTGCCTCTGCTTCTAATACTGCAACATAATCTTCAGTCTTACCTGTTAAATCAAACTGTGCTTGTGCTGCTGCTTTTACCAACTCAGCATTCTTAGTCATTTCTTCTTCTTGCTTGTTAAGAATAACAGCTAATTCATCATTGGCTTTTTTTCTATCTTCAATACTTTTGGTTTCATCATCTCTAATTTGCCTTTGTATTTCTGCTTGTCTATCATATTGTTCTAATAATATCCTAGATTCTGCTGCTGCAACTTGTGCTGACTTTTTTAATGCTTGGTTTGTTTTAGCAGTTTCTAATGCTGCTTCTATACTTACATTTTTTAAACCATCTACAACCTTTGTACCTATTTCAGAAACTTCTGTAATTGCTTCCCCAAAATTATCTACAATATCAGTTCCTGCATTTACTGCAGCTTGGCCAACTTCTAAAATATCTGCTTTTGTTTCTGTTATTGCAAGGTTTAATTCTTTTATTGTAGCAGGGTCACCATCACCAAAAATAGATTTTTCCCACATTAGTTGTGCTTCTTGAACTGCCAATGTAATTCCATAAAAAGCTAGTTTCATTGGAGTTAATGCTATTGTAACAATTCCACTTACTACCTTTCCTAAAGCATCAAAATTTTCTGTTGCTGATGATACACTTTTATAAACATCTACAAAAACACCTACAATTTCATTAAATATAATTTGTGCAGTTGTGAAAATGGTATTTAAACCATCCATCACTTCTTGGTTTTCTTGTATTGCAGAAGAAACAAATTCAAACGCCTTTTGTAATAAGAAAATAACCCCTGTTACTTTTGCTATATTTTTAACTGATGTTCCTACTTTCTTAATTCCTTTAGCACCATCTTCTGCAGATTTCTCTACTTTCTTTAAAGCATCAGCAGTTTTTTTATTTGCAGATTCTACATCTTTTTCTAGCTTAGAAAATTCCTTTTGAAATTCATCTAAGTTTTTTACTGCTTCTTTGTATTTTAACTCAAATTCAATTTCTATTTTTTTCGCCATCTTATTTTCGTTTTTGTTTGCTTAATGCCTTCAGAAATTGATTCTGCTAATTTGTATTCCCCTTGTGCAATTCTTATATTTTCGGTTTCCCCTTTTACTATTTGCAGTAAATCAATTATATTTTTTATCATATTTTTTATGTTGTATATGCTTGTAAAATATTAGATGCTAGGGATTGATTACCATTTATATCATAAGCAATAACTGTAACAGGATATCCTGTTTGTGGATTTAAACCTGTAACATCATCAGAATAAGTAGATGCTAATGGATATGCCAAAGCACCTCCTACAGCAACGCCATTTAATAATAGTACATAATAACTCATAGTAGTTCCGTTAGGTGATGTAGAAGCATCCCAAGTTATTGTAAAGCCTGATGATGAATTATTAGAAGCAACTAAATTTGTTGGTGTTGTAGGAACTGATACAATTAAGTCTGCTTGTTTAACATCATTCAATAATTCAAATTCTGTTTTCCCTGTTGTTAAATTAGTAGTTAAAGAATTTATTTTATAATTGTTTTGCCCTAATTGAATCAAATCATTCAATTGTAAATTATAATAAATCTTCATAGGTAGGTATGCAGTAACTTTTGTTATTCTTCTACTGACATTAAATACATTCTGAATGTATGTCTTGTAATTAGTTTCAAATAAAGTATCAGTAAAAGATAATGGGTCCCCTACCTCATTTGCTTGGTATTCGTTAATCTCATTACCAAAGTGTATATTTGATTTGCTTGTGCTAGATTCTAAAGCTACAGCATTTGATGGAATAAAATAATCATCAATGTCTGAAACATTAGTAGATTCTGTATCTCTAATTCTAATTGCTGTTTCGTTAATTTGTCTTATTGGGTAAAATAATAAAGGCATTCCAAAATAAGGTTCTAAATTATCATCTACAAAAAAACCATATTGTACAGTCGTAGAAGCACCACCCTGAACATCATAAAGCCTTTCATATTGCATATGCTCAAAAGGTAATTCTATTTTATATTTTTTTGTAGGTGCATCGTAAATGTTACCATCTAAGCTGTAAGATAATGTTCCCCACCCTAAGTTATTGATTTGTTCAAATTGTTTCGCTAATAGCGTTCCTAGTCCCTTATATTGAAAGTCTATGTTTTTAAAAGGCAATGCAACATTCACAGTTGAAGTTTTTGTATCTAAATACCTATCAATATTAATTGGTTCTGCTGAACCTGCTGCATAATAACTGTCTAAAGTTCTAACTACAATAACCCCTAAATTATCTACATAAGCAGTTAAATTGAACATCTTAAAAAGCCCTGTAAGGAAATCAATGATAGACATTTTAGGCATCTGTTCATTAATATTAAAATCAATAAAAGCAGTTGTTTGAAATGCTGATGCATTAGAATAAATCATTTGACCATTTGTTCCAAGCCCTCCAATTGTTCCTGTAGTCCAACTTACAGTCCATTGTATATTTCCAATAGCAAAAAGCATATTTGTAGATGATGCAATTTGAACTGTGTAGGTGCTATCATTAAACGGAACTACAATTAATTGTTTTGCCCCTGTTCCTGTTACTTCACTAACTATCTGTGAGCCATCCCTTATAACTCTAATAATATAAGCATCTGTATTATTTGGAGGTGTTACATTTAAGTTTAAAAAAGATATACTATAAGGTGATTGTGCTGTTAAAGCTAGAATACCATTTGAAACATTTGATGTTGATGGTTGGCAATTTGAAGTTGGTACACAAACTGTTGTTCCTAATTCTGTAACTTGTGTAAAGTTTTGTAACACTTGTGATGGTGCATCTACTGAACCTTTTTTCCTATGAAGCCATAAATACAAATTGTTAAAATCATCATTTGTTGCATTATTAAAAAAGTCATCTGAAAAGGTTAGTGTTTGACCACCAACAAAAACCTCTGCTTGAATAGCATCTATAATTGCTTGTACTTTTATAGCATATTTAAACTGATTCCATTCAACACCATTATGGGTTGATGATGTATGTGGGTATAAATTTCTTATCTTTAAATCAGGGTCAGGTGGGAAAACAATATGACTGCTAGAATCATAAATCAATCTATTTGTATGGGTAATCAAAGGTACAATTATATCACCACTACTTTGAGTTGATTGCATTGCTGAAACTACATCTGAATAGCTATAAATTTGATTGTGTTGTGCTAATCCTGATAATGATGATAATTGGCTTTTTGCTAGAATATCTTTTAAGTTTACAGTATTACCAAAGAATGTAATATTGTAAGTATGTGCTACATTGTTTTTTAACTTAACCCCATTTAATTTAATAGCACCTTCTTTAAAAGGTAGGTCATTTAATTCTAAGGTTGCAGGTTGTTTGTTTCTTGCATCATATGCAAAAGTAGTATCACCACTTGATACATCAAAATTATAAAAGTGTTTGAATATTTTATTATTTACATTAGAAGCAGGTACAGCAAAGGTCTTGGTAAATTCAGTAAATATCTTCCCTATGTCTTTTACATTCTGCAAAGTTTGGGTAAATGAAACATTTTCATCCTTAAACAAATCTACCCTTTGACCTTCAATGTATAATTGTAGTTTTTGCATCTATCGTATGTTGTTTATGTAATCATATGCTTCTTCAAAATCAATTGTATATTCTATCAATCTATCATTCACAGAAGTCTTAAATGCCATTGATGATGTTTTAACTTTTACAGGAGTAGTAATATTAACCCTTCTATCCTCCCTGCTTGGTATTTCCATCCATACATATTCTGATAATAGTAACTGCTCAAAAAATTCATTTGCAAATTCAGGGTAAAACCCACTACTTAATTTATGTGTTCTTTTTCCTTGAGTATTAAATACTTTATTTGGTGCATTTTTATTTGAATATGTTGCGTGATTATCTGTTGAGTATGTTATCGTATTTGATTTATACCCCTCATTTGTTCTTGCTAATGAATTTGTATTTTTTAAGAAAAACCAAAGTTCTTGTTGTGCTCCATATTTGTTAATGAATATAACTTTTTTTCCATCACCATATTTAGTACAATCTATTCTTTTAACTGTTGCAGTAACACCATTCCAAACTGTACTATTTGTAGACCCACTTAATATAAGCGCTGATAAAACACCTCCATTATCAACATTTGGCAATATAACAGCCTTCCCTGTTGGTGCTAATACTGTAATATTAAAAGTTTGAAATGAATTAATTTCATCTGCTATTAAAAATCTAGGTCGTGTTTGATATACCTCAGGATTAGAGTTTTCTGTAAAAGTTCCATATGATTCAAAACCTCTGTCAGTAAAAGTTGTAGCAGAACCAACTACTGTAGCAGTTCCATTTAACCCTGCGTGATTTGTTAATGTTGTTACAATATCCACATATTGTGCAATAAAATCAGTCTTATATTCTATTTCTAAATAATCTCTAGCTAGTTCTGATATATCAAAATTTACTGATGTTGATGGTGCTACATTTTTAATTAATGTATATCTTAAAGTTCCATCAATAGCCACCGTGCAAACAGTTGATAATACTCCTGATGCAGGAATTTCTTTATGCTTAAATTGTGGACTTCTTAATGCTATATCTGCCATTATATTTTAATTTTTTTGTGCTAATAATATTGATTTTTCAACATCTAATGAAAATGAATTAACCAATTCAACAGGTAACCTTTCTAATGCTGCTTCAAATGGCTTACTAAAAAACATTGTTGCTTTTATACCTTTATTCTTTATGCTATTGGCTAAGATATACCCCATTGATTCATATGTTCCAAATCTTCCTTTTTTATCTCTAGGCTGCAGCTTTCTGTATTTTGCCCATTTAGAAAATATCTTTGTCTTATATTCTAAACCTTTTAAATTACTACTTGCTTTGTATGAAAATGGTGAATTTTTATTTTCAATATAATTACTTTTAACACCTTTAACCCCTTGGTCTTGAAATGCACCATAATCTTCCATAAAAAAATCAATGATAAAACCATCACCTGATTCTTCTAATTTATAACTCAATGAATTATAAAGTTCTTTAGTGTAGTTACGTTTTCCTTTTGTAAGGTTGCTCCTTGACTGCTGAATAATATAATTACCAAACTTCTTTAATTCTTTATCTACCTCATTAAATTCCATCAGCAAATATAAATGTCATTATAAATCTGTATGTTCATTGTTGCAGTCCATCCTGCTAATTGGTTTTCAAATCTGTCATAAAATGGGTCAAGACTTGGACTACCATCTAATTGATACATATCTGTATGTAGGTTACCCATTCTTAACTTCTGTATCAGCTTATTTAAGACCCCTAGTTGAGTGTTTAAAATATTCTGAACATCATTATTGCCTGTAAAAATATCTTCTGTTTCTAGCTTTGATTGATTTACAATATCACAAGCCAATACACTTATATTAAAATCCAATGTCTGCTCATTTACAACTACGTTATTTACAATGATATGTCCTAATGGGAATATATCCTGCTTATGTAGATTAACATCGCTTACATCGCCTGTAGTGACTGTGTTAATATTTATATCTAATAATAACTGTGATTTAATTGTTTCAGTTAATTGGTAAAAACCCCTTATTCCCTGATTGCTCATTTGAATTTATTTTTAATTTGTTTTGCTTCTAGTTCTGATTTTTCTTTCATAAATTCTAAAGCATATAAACATTTATGTACATTTAATTTAGTGATATCTTCAATTCGTCTAACATCACTTTGAGCGAGTGCAGCGAAGATGCTTTGATACCATCCATACTTTCTTGAAAAATTTGTTGCTCCATCAAGTTGTCCATTTGATTGTCCTCCAAATAATCCATCATAACTTTCGACAAGTCGATTCCTAAATTGTACAAAAAAAAAACTGCACCAAATACTACATCCATTGGAATTTCCTGCAGCAAATCTTTAGATTCAACATCATAATCTTTTATAAGGTATTTATCACCTATCTTTTCTTTGATAGGTCTAAACAATACGTTCATTGCTATTTGCATATTCTGCCAATCACCCATATAAGTATCCAAGTCTACATATTCACCTAATGAAATTTCGTCAAGGTTAGGAATTAACCCATATTCAATGCCACCTAATTTAAAGGTTCTTATCAGTTGAGGTTTTTCTTCAAACATCTTATTGATAATTTGAACAACCCTGTCAGCATCAGTTAGTTTTAAAAGTCTAACACTTTTGGCATCTAGGTTACAAAATATTTCTATCATTTTACATTGCAGGAAATATGAATCTTCATTGCTTTCTTGTATTTTTAGAAACTTCTTATATTGCTTCAATGATATCTCAGATAAACTGCTTGGTATTGTTAATTCAAATTTCATAATAGTATAACGTAATTAATTTAGTTTTTTATTTCAATAAAGGTAATAAAAAAAAGGTAGCCATTTCTGACTACCCTTTTAAACAATGCTGTGTTCCCCAACTAACAGCATCATATTTTTTTAATACTATATCATACTTGCCTTAAAACAAGTTCCTGAGCAGTAACCTGCATCTGTTTCTAATGGTTCACCACATTCTGAACATTCATATTCTTTTTGTTCGTGTGGATTTAAATAGTCATCCCAAGCCATATCTTAAATGTTAAAGATTAAACCTACAATAAATCTACCTATAAAATAACTAGGTGCTAATATCAATACTAATGTCTGTAATTTTTTCATCTGTTCTGTTTTAAAATTTATATTAAGATTTCGGTGTAATCAAATTCATTGCTACAGCAAGTTCTAATAATGTTCTTCTTTGAATGCATAAAGGAGCGTGAGTATAAGTATTTTCTAATCCTAATTCTACTAATTCTTTAATCGTTTGTTTGTTTGTGTTCATATTAATCATAATGTTCTGTTTTAATTAATGATAAACAAATATATAATTATTTATTTAATAAACAGTAAATTTAATAAGTTTTTTTTAGTGAAGTGTATATTTTCCAAAATTAGGTTTGCTTAGAACTGAATAAGTAGCATAGCGAATAGCATCAATTAGGTGGTTATTTTTATCAATTGGTTTATTAATCATCTTACCACTTCTATCTTCTTGCCATTTATAGTTCCTAAATTCCTGTATTGCATTATGGCTATCTTTTAAGATATGTATTTTAAAGCGTTTTAACAAGTCTATTCCTGCATTAACACTATCAGCACCTTTTAAACTTGGTCGTACATTCCAACCCATCCTACGCAGTTCCTCAATCAATCTAGGTTCAGCTGAATCAAAATAAATTGTTTCCCTTTCTATTCCTACATTTTTCCATTTCTTATGGATATCAATGGTGGTCATTTGTGTTTGATATAAATGTTCTTGAATATACAAATCATATTCTTTTCTATAAACACCTACCAAAGTTGTAGGGTCATTTGTATATCCTGCATCTGCCCCAAAGCTAATAAATTCTGCATCTTCAGGAATCTTATTTACCTCAACATAATTAAAAATTGTAGACCTACTAACTCCTTTTATACCTAACCCATAGATTTGCCAATACTGTTCATCAGTATGTTTTAGCCTTTCAATTTCTTCTTTAATTGTATCACTAAGGAAACTATTATCCAAATAAGTAGTAATATTAAAATCGGCATCTTTTCTTGGTATTACCTTGTCATAAATCCAATGGTATTCGTCTGATGGATTAAAGTCAAGAATGATTTTTTCTTCTGTTCTAAATACTAATTGCTGCCAATCTTCATAATCTAACTCATTTGCTTCATTGATGAAAAGCAGGTGTCTTTTTCTACCTCTAACCTTTTGAGGTTGGTCTAATGAAATGAACTCAATTAGGTTTCCATTTAGTTTGTATTCGTGATTTGATTTATTATGGTTGTCTTCAAAATAAGACTTGTGTAGTTTTAGTATATCAAAAAAATCCCTCATTACAGAAGCACGAACTGAAGGAAATGTTTTTCTGCAAATGGTAATAGTCTTACCTGTATTCTTTAATGAATAATGGAAGATGATATACAGCAGGACATTATAAGTTTTTCCACTTCTTGTTCCGCCTTGCTCAATTGTTATTTTGTTTTTTGATTCTAAAAGATGCTCAAAAACTACGTTAGTCTTTATCTTCACGCTTTATTATTTCTATTTCAAAATGTGTTGGCATTCCATCTGCACCTGTAATTTCTTGTCTTTCAACATAACCTCGTCTTTTACCTTTTGTCTTTAGGTAGAATATTGTAGCTGCTGTTGAATCTGCTGCTATCTGTTTATGTAATTGGCTTTCTGCAAAATCTAAAGCTACATTTTCTATTTCCTGAACATCCTTTGCAAATACACTATCTTCATTTAGCCATTTGTAATATGTGCTTCTAGGTATGTCTGCTTTCTTACAAGCTACTGTAACAACTCCTAAACTTTGCTCTAGTGCTGCTAATAGTGATTCTTTTTTTATATGTCTACTTTCGTTCATTTTATATTAAATATTTTTTTTGTATATTGTCGTCTCAAATGCGATGGTAGTGTAAAAGTAACACATCTAGTATCCAACTAGAAGATGGCATTCAAATTGACCCCATCGCTCTAATTAATATCCCTGCGTTCTTGTAGGGATATTTTTTCACCCTTATACATTCCTGCACCTTGTTTGTCTATTTCTTTAAAATTTAAAATAGGACAAGTTATTTTTGAAGACTTGTTAATTAAATAAATGTATCTATTTTGAAAACCTTTTAATGCTTTTGCTCCATTAAAGTCGTATTTACTATCTCCACGTTTAGCCACTATCTCTCCTGATGCTAGTTTATAAATTGTACCATTTTTATTTATTTGTGTTAATTTAAATCCACTTGCTCTGTATATCGTTCCGTCTCCACATTGAGTTGCATCTGAATAACTTAATATCCATTTTATTTGAGGTGCATTTTTTTTAATTAATCTTATGCTAATAGCGATACATCTACTTTCAGAATACTTAGGAAGATAATCATCAAAAGCCATTCTGTTTAACTCTAGCATTTCATTCCACTTTTTATTTAAATCTTTTATTCCTGTATCAACTAATCCTAAAACATTTCTTTTATCCATAGGTGACCCATAACTCATAACTCCGTGAAGTGTATTATCTAAAAAACAACCAAAATGCAAATTACTCATATTAACAACCTTTCCTGAATAGTGATTTTTCTTTACAAACTCATTTGCTATTTTGCTAGGGATGACTTTTACTATTATTTCCTTTGCTCTGCCCATTGTGATATAATTAAATAAAGTGCGTTACCATTTGAGTTTTCATTTCCAAAGGTTTCAATGTATTTATACTCCTCTGTTTTTTTTACATCTGCTATTGCGTTTTTTATTTGCTCTGCCTGTGCATCTGCTAAAGTGTAAGTTTGTTGCTGAAAAGGTTCTTTGTCTCCGTCAGGTAAACTAAAATCATCGCTTGTTTCTATATCATCCATATTCTGCCAAGCATCTAATCCCCATTCCTCAAGGTCTGTGCTTTTCCATTCATTAGCTAAAACATCCCAATCCCATTCACCAAAACCTACATTGTCTTTAATGATAAATTCCTGTGCTTGTTTATCATCTAAATCTGCTGCCTGTATAATATAGACTTCTTTTAGTCCAAGTTCCTTACAAGCCTTGTAACGCATATTACCACCTAAGATAACATTGTCCTTATTGACTATGATTGGTCTAAGTGATAGCATCTCAGGAAATTCATTTACACTATTAACAAGTTTTTGAAACTTATGCTTGTTGATTGTCCTAGGATTTGCAGCATTTTCTGTTATTGAAGAAATGCTTACCTTTTCTATTTTAGCTTTAATCATTGTTTATATTTTTTAGCAAGTTACAAAAAAATTATTTTCTGTATTATTAATCTTCATCATACGAATTACCCCCATATTCACAACGCATAATTTGCATCGATTCATCAAAATTTTGTTGTTTTTTTATCTCTGATTTTTTTAATGGGTATGGTCGAAAAGGGTCATAGCAAGATGATTTAGGATTTAAATACAATTTTTTATGTAATTTACATTTTTCTTTATAAGTCATATTTGTTTTTTCTATAAATTCTTGTAATTATTAACTGAAATAATCCAAAGTATAATACTATATCTTCTTCAAATGTTTCTTCATCTTCAAAAGGGTAATGCCTGATACCAAACAAAACCCCTTTAAAAAACCCTGCTTTAATTTCATAACGTAATAATTCCATTGTAAATGTTTCTATTATAACGTAATAAAACCTAAATCTTTCATTCCCAATCTTCAGGGAATAACTTTTTAGCTATTGCCTTTCCTACTTTTGCTACAATTACTGCAACCATTATCCAAAAAATTGCTTTTATCATTTTAGTTTATTTTAATTAGTTGTTTTTGTCGTTAATATTTCAGTGATTATGATAGTCAAAAAAGTTTGTCGTTAATTTATACACACCTAAATCATATACAATTCAGTTGTAAGTAATTATTTTTTCTTCCATTCCCAACTTTTCTTCACTAAATCTATTGTCTGAATTACTTCACCAACATAATCTTCAGGTATTTCTTTTAATACTTTTAATATAGGATTGTTTTCAATTTTGTTTTTTAAAGCATTGTATTTAGATTCTAAGTTGTCAAACTTTCCCTGCAGGTAATGCAACTTGTCAATCTCATCGTATTGCAATTCACTTTTAAAATTAAAGCACCTTTCTAATTCCTGTAAATCATTATTATACTTTCTGTAAATTGGGTACATCTTAACTGAATGAATAGCTGTTGCGTGATGCATAGTTTTTCCTTCTGATTCAAAGTATAATGAAATGTTTGTCCACCTCATTCCTAATTTTTCTCTAAGGATAAAACAAACTAACGCCCTTAACTCAACGTGTGTTCTGTTTCTTGTATTTTTGAAAATATCTATTCCTGACATTTCTTTTACACTATTACCTATTTTTTGTATATCTTTTAATACCATAATTTACCCTATTGATGTTGCTCCGTTATTTTCTAATACTTTATCTGATAATTCTGTGATTGCTTCTTTGTCTAATTCATATGCCAAACATATTTCTTGAATCTTACAAAAGTCATTAAAGTCAAACTTATTTAAAAGCCATTCTAAAAAAACCATTTTATTTGTCGTTAGCTTATCAGCAAGGTCACTTTCATCAACTTCTTCTACTTTGTTATAGTAATTTACCTCTATTTCTTTTAAGTCGCTTATAGTCCTTCTAACGTTGTTTCTTACTTTTTGCTTGAATAAACCAATCTTATCAGCATCTTCTAAAAAATGCAGGTTGATAAATGAAGTTAATATTGCTCCACTTATTTTTTCTAAATCTTTCTGTCTCATAATTTGTTTCTTAAAAGTTCTATTTCTCGTTCTAGATAATCCTGTGCTTTTAATAAGTCACCTAATTCATCAGTCTTTTTTCCTGCTCTGATAATATATTTTAATACGTTACCTCTGCTAAAGTTTAATTCGTAATCATTAATTACATCAATAACATCATAATCTTTTCCGTTATCGTAATGGATTTGTGTTGCTTTCATTCTGTTCTTAGTTTTAAAAGGTGGTAGCATTCAGCATATTTCTGTCTTGCTTTTCCCCTGTATTCTTGTTTAAATAATTCATACAGCTTTCTAGTATATTGGTATTTCGTTGTGCATTCTGCAAAGTACTTTTCTGCAAACCTTTTACCTTTTCCTTTAAAGTAGTTTACATTGTCAGCAGTATCACCCATAATCATTTGCTCATAGAAATTATACATTGCTTGGTCTTCTGATATGTCAAGTATTTCTTGGTGCTTATAATGATAATTATACATAAGGCAAGGAAACTGCTTATAGTCCTTGTCTATTGATACAATCATAACTTCATCCCTTCCAACTTCTCTGCTTAGATTAAACCAATATCTTGCAACCATATCATCTGTTTCAATTCCATAACCATAAACTGAATCGTATTGGTCTTTTACAAATTGGTGCATATCATTTAATAATGGTGGTAATTCTGCTTTTTTCCTATTGGCTTTATACTTACCTGTAATTAGCTTTCTAAAGTTACCTTTTGAACCACTAAATGTAACTACCCTATCAATGCTGTACATATCTTCCAACTTGTTTACAATAGCCATAAACTGTTGGTCAAACTTATTTCTAGCATCAGCTATATCTGTATAGTATTTATCATCTTCAGGATGTTCTCGTTTCTTGTAACAACTTGCAAAAATTAAGCTGTCTGCATCTACTAATAAAATCATAAGTCTTGTATTAAACCTTCTATTGACATATAACACGCTTCACATTCGTGTACTTCTGAACCACCTTCTTTAATTTCACTTATTGCTAATAGATAAAATTCTTTTATTTCTATTTCAATAGATGGATAATTTAAAATACTATCTAAACAATAAATTGCAAGTTGTTTTATTTTCATAATTCCTCCAATGATTCTTTGATTGATTTTAAGTACATTTCCTGCATCTTTTTATTTTCCTTTACAACTTGGTTTATTATAAAAGGTAAATCTTTATACAATTGGTCTGTATTAAACACTATCCAATTATCTTTTCCATATCCGATATGCAATTCTCCGTCTTGGCAATAAAGATGATTAGTTTCGTGAATGTATGTAGTTTTTTCTTTGCTCATAATTTAACATTTAAATGTAAATAGTTTTTATTTTCTTTAACTTCTTTAACCTGATAATTGATAGTTATGTTTGTGATATTACTATCATTGTCTGTGTGATGCTCTATTAACGTTTTAAGGTCATTCCAAGCTGCTTCATTTACCCTCATACTGACCAACAATTACTTAATTTATACATTTTTATAAAATCAAATTCTTCAGTTGAACTTGCTGCAGGAACACCCTTGTCAGGTGTTATAGATAAATCTGAACTATGGTAAGTTCTACTAACTTCATAACTCCTTTGGTCTTGGGTGACTATCAATAATGTGCCACCCATTTCTTTTGTATAATATGCCATCTTATTTGATTAAAGTTAAATCCAATTCACTTGCTACATAATTGATATGCTTCTGAGTTGTCATAGACCAATACCCTAATTGGTATAATTTATCTTCTGCTATGGTTGCAACGTGAGTTGTATAACTCCATACCTGATTTCCTTTGATAGTTAAATTCTGCTTGTACTTTGATAATTGATACATCTGTTCTGTTTTTAAGATTAATTATTTATGTAAACTTTTTTTGATATTTCAAGACCTTCATCTAAACCTTTTTTAAATTCCTTAGTTGCTAAATCACAAAGGATATTATTTAATTCAATGAATTGGTCTGCATTTGTTTCTAGGTTTAAAGCCCTTAGCCTGTCATATGCTTTTGATAATTCTGATTTTTGTTCTGTTGCCATCTTGTTTGTTTTAATGGGGTTTTTACACCCCTTTGTTTTTGTTACTATTGTTAGTTAAATTTAATGTAATAACTATCGTAAATCATTTGCTCCTTATCATCAGGGGATACCCCTCCATTAATAAAACAACCTTTTCCAAATATCTGCTGTAATTCGTGGTCTTGTATATTATTCTCATCATCTAAAATTATACAAAATTGTGGCTTACCATTATACCTATTTAAAGAAATCCCATTTCTGTGTATTTTTTTATCATTAATGTTTTTATTGTAAACCCAAACGTGGTCTACCTTTGCTTTTAAACTTCTTTGAAACTGTTCTTGTGTTAATTTAATTGCTTTCATAATGTTCTGTTTTAATTATTAATTATACACAAATATATAAATAATAATCTTATAAACAATAAATTTAATAACTTATTTTTCAGAAATATTAATATTTATAATACTAGCCTGATTTTCAGTTAGTAAATAAACATCTTTTAGAAGTCTTTTTTTTGTCCACATAGTAGTATCAGGACAATATTTTTTCACAGGTGCAGGTAACTCTATTGTATTAAGCCAATACAAGAAGTTTCCCTTTGGGTCATTAACAAAGTATAGTTTTATAACCTTTTCATCTAATGCCATTAAGGCATCATACTTATCTTTTTCAAGCATTTTTTCATCATAATGCTTATTCCTGAATTTCATTTCAATAACGCAGTCAATTCCTTTTGGTGTTTTACCAATAGCATCATAAATTGTAAATCCTTCACCTGTATGTTTTAAATCCCAACCATCTAAGTTCAGCAGAAAGACCACAGCCTTTTCCCACTTGTTAATCTTTTTTATCCCCATTATCCCAAATGATGTTCAAATCTTTTATCCATCTTTTTATAACTTTAGGGGAGCAGGTGCAGGGTTTGTAAAATGTATGTTTGTAATACTTTGCGTGGAGTTGGCAAACCAATTCAAATTCGATAGCTGATATGTGCTGTCCATTTCCCAATCTAAATTTCTGCCAATCAATTCTGTCTTCGTTATCAAATTTTACCATCTTTTAATTTTTAAATCATTTAGGTTTTTTCTTCTTTTATCACAGTTGCATTTGCTTCCCATAAATGTATGATATTTTTCTACAATAAATTTGATGCCTGTGTATTTTGTTATGTAATAAATAAAGTCTCCTAGTTTCATTTTATTTTATGTATTATTTTATGACAGCTAACACATACAACTTCTAAATCACTTAGTGATTCTTCCCCTATTGTATTATAATTCAAATGATGTATTTGTAATTTTTCAGTATTTTCACATCTACTGCATTTGTAATTAGCATATTTCAACATTTTATTTCTTTTATCGTGCCATTCTTTAGTATTTAAATAAGAATGGTAAACTTTTTTGTAATGTCTGCTAATTAATAAAACTTTTGTTTCAACATTAAAAATTTCATTAAAACCATAATCTGTTATTTCGTGTTTCCCTAAAGATGTATCATTATTTATGTCAAACTCATATACTAAAAAACCTTCTTCTAAATTGCTTATTATTTCTTCTATTTCAAAATCTTGCTCTAACATAAATAAAAATTTAGTTAAGTCTTGTTTACCTAAATCAATATAAATTTCTTCTTTATTTTCATATTGTATGTAATTAACATTTTTAATATCTATAATAATTTTTTCACTATAACTATTTATAAATTTTAATAATATTTCTTTCATCTAAATTTTGTTAAATGTTTATTGTCAATTACATATGTTTCACCGAAGCCAAAATCTTTTATTTCTTTTACTTCTATTGCTTTTTTTCTTTTTATGTGACCTATCAGCTCAACAGAATTTTCCTGAACCCAAGCAAGAACGTAATGGTTTGCAACCTTTCTTTTAAATTGATTTGCAAATAATAATAAAGGAGGTCTGTTTTTAGAATTAGAAGATTTAACATCTACTCCATATTTAAAATCATAACCTGAATCACCTTTCCCAATTGTTAAAACATCTACTTCTTCACCTGTATGGATTGAATATGCAAGTTCACCAATTACACCAATGTAATGCCTCCACCAAGCAGGTTTGCTTTTAAAGAAATTAGAACTATTTTTTGTATCTGCGTGATTCATTGACCCTGAGCGTTTCATTGCTAAATCTTTGCACCAATCTAATTGTTCGTCTGTTAATGTAATTGTCATATCAATTTTTTTAATTTGTCCTTTACCTTTCTGTAGGTATTATAAAGCGAATAATATTCAATATACGAATTTCTAGAAAAATCAGCAATGCTTTCCCCTTCGTTTATTATTTCAAAAACTTTTCTATCGTACCAAAACATATTATTTAATTCATCTTTTACAATACCATATGCTTCATCATAATCAACATCAAAATCATATTGAGATAAATTTGTATCTTCAATGTTTATAATTTTAATATTCTTGCCTTTTCTTTTTAAATCAATGTATAAAGTTTTTAGGACTTTAAAGATGTAGTAATAGTTTATTTCATTTTCATACATTATTTCTAAGCCATTTTCTAACTTCAATAGTATTTTTATATACATTTCTTGTACAATGTCCTCTGCTATTGTTTTACTGCATCCAAAAGACAAAACTATGTTAATCCAAGTTTTATGCTTCTTTGCCAACAATATCATTTTCTTTTGTACCATTTTATTATTTTAATGGGTCATATAAATCCCCAACTATTTGAGGTAATCCAAATTCATTAACTTCAAAGCTAAATGTTTCAAAAGCATAACCTCTGCTTCTACCACATTTAACAGTCACCCAATCTTTGTTCACAGTATTGGCTTCTAATTGTATAACTGTCTCTGCTTTCTTTTCTAAGAATGAACCAAGATGTCCTGTGCCTAGTTTTGAACTTCCAAAGTTTTGATGTATAACGTTAATAATGTGACATTTGTATTTTGCTGACCATTCCATTAATTTTTGAACCACCTGATTGCTTTCTGAAATGTTATTTGCATCTGAGCATAAATCAGCAATTCCATCAATAATAACTAAAGAAGGTGTTTTAATTTTTTCCCTTAAATAGTAATCTATAAATTCAATTCTCATTTTATAATCGATTGACCTTAAACCAAAGGTATGATAAATTTCTGAATCTATATTTGAATCCATTTTATGAACCCTTTCAAAGACCTTTTGGCAATGCCACAATCCTTGTTCTGTGTCAATATGTACTAACTGACCATCATTACCCTTATGCCCTTTAATATCACCTCCAAATTGATTTGAACCACTAAGGTAGCAGGAAGCTAATAATGATATAAAAAAAGTCTTTTTAGTTTTTGGTGGTGCAGTAACTACTGATAGATTTCCATAAGTTCCTATGGGTATTGGAACAATCAAATCACCTTCAATTTTATTTGATTTTATAACTTTCTCTCCAAAGGATAATGCCACAGGTGGATAGGCTATTTTTTCTTTTGAATCTACGAAGCAGTCTTGTTCTATAAACTGCATCAACATATTGTGTTCATTCTGTTTTTCTGTCATTTGATAAATATATAAAAAAAAAGGCATAGATAATAAAACCTACACCTTTTAATTAAAAATGGTTAGTTTTAAAATGGTAAATCTGCATCTGCAGTTGCTTCTACTTTTGCTGCTTCTTCTTCACGTTCAGCTAGTTTAACATTTCCATCAGTCCAAACAACCTTTCCATTTCCTAGGTAGTTCTTTGCAACTTTTGCATCACGTTCTTCTTTAGTTTGGCTATCCATAAAAGCAACATTGTTTCCAAATCTAGTTTCATCTTGAACTGATATGGTTAAATTGTAATATACTGCTCCATCTTTTCCTTTTACAAATTTTTCCTTTGGTAATTTGTCAACTCTAATTGACCCTGTAATAAGTGTACTCATAATTTATTTATTTAGTTGTTAAATCTTTAAACATTAATTTTCTTCTAATCCAAGCTGATTTTGGTAGTCTTTCTTTTTTACATTCTTTTGTAATATACTCAAAATCTTCTTGGGTTACTCTAATAGTTATAATTTTGTTCATATCTATTTCTTTTTAAAGTCTTCAGATTCATCTTCACCAAAAACCCCTAGTTCATAAAAGCCTGTAAGTTTTAAAACTGCCCTGCTTAATGCTCGTTTCTCTGCCATCTCAGCAACATACCAACTATTACAGTTTCCATCTTTGTAATTAGCTGCTTTTAAAGCACTACCAAAAGTTTCTAATACTGTATCAGGTTTACTTGAAATAAATGCCTTAGCTTTAAATACTGCAAAGTTAGTTTCACATTTTACAACTTCATAAGTTATAGTAATGTTTTCTTTTGCTTGGATTTTTTCAATCCCTTGTCTTGTGATAATCACATAATGCTGATGCTTGTAAACATCATCTTTTTGCAAATCATACTTTTTGTAAAGTTCTACTAATTTTTCTCTGTTCATTGTATTTGATTTTGATTCATAACTTCTAATTGTGCTTCTAAACATTCTAAGTTGCTTAGTAATGCTTGAACTCTATATTCGTACTCCTGAATAATCGTTGAGGTTGTTTGGTTTGAAAAGTTTATAGCCATCTTAATCTAGATTTAATAATGTTGATTTTGCTATTTCTAACCTTCTGTAAATTGCAATCTGCTCAAAAGCATCTGCATTTAATACAGCACCTTGAAGCTGTTCTTCTAAGGATTTAATTTCCTTACTTAAAGTTGTCCTTTGTGTTTCCATTCTGTCTGTTTTTATATTTAATTTTCTTTATTTTCTAAATTTTCTAAAGCCATTATACAATGCTCTAATTTTTCTATGTCATCCCAAAATACTTGACCATCTTGAAACTTGATATTTCCTAGAGTTGTTTTTAATCTTTCTTTAACTGATTTAATTGAATCTTCAACTAATAAATTTAAATTTTCTAAAGCCATTCTGTCTGTTTTAAATATTAATATTAAACAAATATAAACAAAAAATTTAATAACTAGAGTTTTAAGCAAAAAAAAAGGATAAAAAATTAATTTTACCCCCTTTCTTTAACAGAACAGAACGTTCAAATGTAGTGATTTACATTGATTCCACAAAGGTTTTGTATCTTTTTATCATATCTTCTAATTCAAAGTCTGCTATTTTTACTATCTGCTGTGCCTTAATGTGTAATCTTCTTGCTGTTCCTTCACCATATTTAGCATCTAGGTTTACAGCAAATTTATACTGCTCCCCATATTTAAAAACGTTACATCCTGCACATTGTACTTGACAGTTTATTTCATCCCATCTAGTTGAATAGTGTTTACGAGATTGGAAATGTCCGTTCTGCAATTTCTTCCAATGGTCTTCTTTTCCACAGGTGAAGCAAGTAGCTTTTTCATTATCTGAATTTTTAAGTCTGATATATTGGCTAAATACAGTATCTAACTTTTTAACTAATTTGCTTCTAGTAAGTTTTTTTCTAGATGGCATTGTCTAAGATTTCAATAATATGCCTGATATCACTTCTTTCAAATTTACCTTCTATCTTTCCATTGTATGTTTCAAAATTAATCAAATACATATCTTTTTCTTCTTTTTTATCTTCTTTGTAAAGGTGTTTTACATCTAGTTTAAACTTCATAATTTTAAATTTTTGATTAAAAGATTTTTTTTTGTAGAATAAAAATAATAAATTTGAATTTTTTATTTACTACAAATATCTAAATATATATCTAAAAATATATATAAATATTAAAACAAATATAATAAAAATAAATATAAATATAATAAAAATAAAGACTTAGGAATTATAATCAAAGATTACTTTCCCATTGATTTAAACTTTTCTACCCCTCTAGAACCAAAATAAGCTACATAAACAGTTATTAAAAGTGATTTAAGTAAATCTATCCATTGACTATCTACTCCAAAATCAATATTTAAAGAATCTAACAGGATTAAAAAAATCATTGATACAGTCAAAAAGATTAAAGTCATCGGTCTTGTGTTCTTAGATAACCAACTATCTGAAGCCATATCTGATTCCCAACGCTTAGTCACCTCCTGCATTTCCATTACATCTATTTCAAGCAGTTTTAAAGCAATATCTTTATCTTCCTTTGATATATTAGTATCTTTTTGAATTAAGTCTTTAGCCTTGCTTAAAATACCTACAGATGGAAATACATCACCTATTATGTTTAAAAGTTTAGGTGCTGCACCTTTAAGAAATTTACCAACCTTAGTTTCTGAAAATTTTTTCTTTGGCATATTATTCTTTTTTATTCTTATTTAATAAATACCATTTTTGAATAGTGTATCCAATTGTAATAGCTAATAAAAGAATCTTTAATCCTACATCAATGTGAGTCATTGAAATTGTAAATGTGCTGAGGTTTATAATTATAGTCTTGTAATCGGTTATCATTTCTTGTCAATTTGTTGTAGCTTTTTAGCTGCCCAATTAATACCTGATGTTCCTCCCCAACCTAACCAAGCAACATAACCTTTGTCTTTCCAAGGTGTACTTTTAAATTCAGGACTTACTTCTGCATTCTTTTGATGTCTCCTAAATGCTGACATTCTAGCAATGGTTTCCCTGCTTATATTTTCACCCTTTGCTAATTGATTTGCCCTAGTCCACCCAACCTGTGTCATACCCTTAACCTCACCTTTGTGTTTATCCCTCCACCTTAGAACTTTCTTAGCATTATTCTTTGCACTTTGTGGATAGTCATTGTAAGTTTCTAAGTTTATCATCTTACCTTGAAAAGAACGATAACAAATGGCTATAGCTTGAGATTTATCGTGATACTGCATTACCTGTGGAACACAACGAATCATAAAATCACTTTGCTTTTCACCTATTTTTTTGTTTGGTATTGGCATATATTAACAATTTTTTTAATCAACCCAAGTATAATAAACCCCTTGCTTTTTAGTAACTAAAACCTGCTTTCTGTTTCCTTCTTTTTTATAAGAAACGTGCAACCATCTTGGTTCATCTCCAAATTCCCAAATCAATTGGTCAAAATCTAAATTGTCTTTGATGTAATGAAACATTTCAAGATTTGTCTTTCCACCCATTGAGTCTATGTCTATGGCTTCACCTTTCATATGTGATGATGTAATAGAGCCTTTTAAGGCAGTATTTAATTCTAAAGACCTAAACATACTATTAACTCTAATTGGTCCTTCTACCCATTCCCTAAGTGGTTCAAAAACCCCTTCAGCTAATACTTCCATATTTTCAATATGTTCTTCTGTTGGCTTATTCTTTATGCCATTCTGTTGAGCATAGTTTGAATTTGTTGCTTCCTTGTAAGAAATGTGTTTACTGATTCTTTTCATAATTTATATATTTTTTATGGTCTTGGAACTTCTGCGTTTCTTGGAAATCCATAGAATTGATGTGCTGCATTGTCAGCAGGGTAAACTTCATTACTTCCAAAGTCTAAGGTATCCGTACTCATTATATCATAAGCCACACCATCGTAGTAAATTGGAGGTGTTATTTCGTGTCCATCGGGGTCATAAGTACCTTGTGTTTTTACTACTTTACCAATGTAAACAACTGCCTTTGTTCCGTTGATATACTGCATTGATGTAACTCCTTCCTCAGTTACTTCTTGCCATACACCTTTATCAATTAAGACTTGTTTACCTTGTTGTTCTGTATCAAATACTGTTTTGTAAATATTCATTATATTGTTGTTAAAGCTGTTAATTCTGCATCTGTTAGTGCTTCTTTGTAAACTGCTAGTGCTTTTACTTTGCCGTATAAAGGAAAAGAATTAGTACCACTGTTAAATGACATTGAATCAAGACCTATTGGGTACGTTACAGAAGAATCAGAACCAATTAAACTCCCATTTAAATAAAACTTAGCTATACTTCCGCTCC
>Ga0196903_1000024_pt1 | contig 27458 bp, 39 predicted proteins | sample CB_VirMetaG_2_FD_169097 | JGI IMG/M metagenome (GOLD analysis project Ga0196903, IMG submission 169097) | Freshwater to marine saline gradient viral communities from Chesapeake Bay - CB_1504_2 Viral MetaG (v3) (version 3) | ecosystem: Environmental > Aquatic > Marine > Coastal | place: USA... | reverse complement strand
ATGTGGTCTGTAATATCTACAGGCGTATTGACTAGATCTCTTCAAATATCATTGCCTACAACTAATTTTAAATCTGTTGCTGTATCTAGAAACATACAACACGGTGAATTAGGTAGATCTGAGTTTTTTTCTTATCATAAACCTTTTAATTCTAAAGCTGATTTAATACCTAAAGAATTTGATTGTGAGAATAGTTATGATTCAAAAGGTTGGGACTACATGAATAGATATGGTAAACATGGTGATTGGTTTTTTAATGTAGCTGGTGAAGCACCTTTGCCTACAATTGATAAAAAATTAGTACATTCGTATAGAGATTGGAATGATTTAAAAGATTTTATATAAAAAAACAAACATGAAATTTAACAACGCAAATGAAGCATTTGAAAAGTATTATCATTTAATAACTTGCTATGGTATTAATTTTGCTAATACTAAAGCTTTATTTAATAGAGGGTTTACAATATTAAATCCTTTAGATAACAAGATAAATAACAAAGTTAGAAATTGGTCTAATAAGTATGCTGATAGAGAATGGGATTGGTATTTATCAGGAGATCCATCAGCTATAGAAATATCAAAATATGCACCTATATGGAAAAATATGATGGATGAGGATGGTAATGTTAGATCTAATTATGGTTGGCAATGGAATAGAAACAATCAATTAGATAAAGTAATAGATATATTAAGAACAAATAACAATACAAGACAAGCTACAATTTCTATATATGATGGCAAAGAAATAGATACTTACTCTAACGACACACCTTGCACTTATGCGATTCAATTTACTATAATTAACGATAAATTAAATATGTCTGTGATGATGAGATCAAATGATCTTTGGTATGGGTTTTGTAATGATCAATATTGTTTTAGTAAATTACAAGAATTAGTGTCTTTAAAATTAAACATAAAAGTTGGTGAGTATTATCATTTTGCACACAATATACATTTATATAGTAATTTTTTAAATAAAGTAATATAGATAGTTAAACTTTTGTTTATATTTGAACATAATTTAAAACATAATTAAAATGAAATTTAAAAATGAATTTGCACCAATTAGAGAATGGGCACGTAACAAAGGGATATTATCCCAAGGAGATTCTAAAACTCAATATGTTAAGTTGCAAGAAGAATGTGGCGAGTTAGCCAAGGCTTTACTTAATAGAGACAAACCTGAAATAATAGATGCTATAGGCGATATAGTAGTAGTATTAACTAACTTAGCTGCATTAGAGGGTTTAACTATAGAAGATTGTATTGAGTCCGCTTACGTGGTTATATCAAATAGAACAGGAACAATGCAAAATGGTACTTTTATAAAAGATAATAAATAAGATATGATATTAGTAGAAAAAAATCCTAAGTGGAAACACATAACATTTAAAACACCTAAGATTAGCTTTTTAGATTGGGCTATGGCAAAAGGTGGTGTTAACGTTGTTATAGATGCAGAACAATATAAATTTGAAACTCAACAGGAATTAGAAGCTTTAAGATTGAATTTGATTCCATCTATGAAAGGACCAGATACTTGCTTTGTTCCTATAGAAGATATGAGATCTATATATATTAAAAGCAAAGAAAGGGTTGAAAAGATAAAATTATTAAATGGTGATGTTTGGGATAAGCCTAAGCTATTAAGTAGAATGTATGATGATAGTTTTTATTATGGAGAACTAGGCAAATATGCATTAAGTAGCTCAGCAATAAAAAACTTACTTGATTCACCAAAAAGTTATGCTAGATCTTTAAACTTTAAATCAGACTCAGGAGCGTTTAAAATAGGTAGACTAATACACTTAGCTGCTTTAGAACCTGATAAGTTAGATACATTGTGCCATGTTGTAGAAGTACAATCAGCTGTAACTAAGAAATATAAAGAAAAGGTGGCTGAAGTAGGTAGTTCACAATTTGTATTTACGAGAAAGGAATATGATAAAGCTATGTATACTGCAGATGCTTTGTTACAAAACGATATATGGCAAGACTTGACTAGAGGAGCTAAGTTTGAGGTACCTGAGTTTGACATATTGCAGGGATTTCCATTTAGAGCTAAAGCCGATGTATTAGGGTTTGATTATATTGCAGATTTAAAAACAACAAGTGATTTAAAAGGTTTTACTTGGGCAGCTAAGAAATACGGATATGATGTTCAAGTTTATATATATTGTAATTTATTTAAAATAGATTATAAAGATTTTAAGTTTTTCGTTATTGATAAGTCTTCAGGTGATCTTGGTATATATGATGTCAAGGAAAGTTTTTATAATGCTGGTAAAGATAAAGTTGAATACGCCTTAAAAGTATTTAAAAGTTATTTTATTAATCAAACAGAAGAATTAAACGAATATGTAATAAAAGGAACATTAGAATAGTATTAGTAATATGAAGGCACATTATCGTGTTTTAAAAAACATAAATGAGGCTTACTACTTGGCGCTTTTAGACATAAGTGATGGTGCTAGTATTAAAGAACTCGAAGAAGCAATAAAACTATATGAGTTTCATGAAGAATATGAAACATGTGCAGGAATATTAAAAGCAATAAAAGAAGCAGAACATTTAACATTAAAAGAAATAGATATAATAATACAAGATTATGGAATTGAAAACGATTAAAGAATTAGTAAATAGCAATATAAATATAAACATAGATAACACTATACAGAGAAGAGAATTTGTAGAGGCTAGGGCTTTATACTATGCTTTATGTAAAGAATACACAATAGAATCATTAGCTACTATAGGTAGATCTGTTAATAAGAACCATGCTACAGTAATACATGGATTAAAAAACTTTCCTATTTGGTCGGATCAAAGTGTGTCTTTAAGTTCTATGTACTTAGATATAAAATCTAAATTAGAATTATTGCAAGATGAAATGGTATTAGAGAACAACCAAACTGATAGCATGCTAAATAAATATCTTAAGATAAAACAAACTAATGAGAAACTAACAGAAGTAAATAAACAATTAGTTAGTGAAATAAACAAATTGAATAATAAAATAAAAAACAAAAATATATTATTAAATAAGAAAGGTATTGTGTTTGCTTAATAACAAAACGTTAAAGATATTATTGTATAATTGAATAATCAATCTTTTTCAAATGGATAAAAGGAAATACAATGGCGGTGCAAGAGACAATGCAGGCCGTAAACCTAAGGCAATTGAGTTAGAGTTAATAGAGAAACTTACGCCATTAGAACCATTAGCACATACTGCATTAATGGAAGGTTTAAAAAAAGGAGACTTTAAATATGTGCAATTGTTTTATAACTATTATGCAGGTAAACCAAGAGAAACTAAGGATATAACAATCAACGAAGATTTACCTTTGTTTATAGATTAGTATGCAGGTTAAAAAAACCGAAGCGTTAACTAAATTAAGATCATTAGATAGTAGGATAAAAGTTGTAAGAGGTGGAACATCAGCTGGTAAGACAATTTGTATTTTACTTATTCTAATAGATTATGCTATTAAAAATCCTGACAAGGAGATAAGTGTAGTGTCTGAGAGTGTACCACACTTACGTAGAGGCGCTTTAAAGGACTTTCTAAGTATTCTTAAAGGTTTACATAGATACAAAGATAATCAATTCAATAAGAGTACTTTAAAATATACTTTTACAAACGGAAGTTATATTGAGTTCTTTAGTACGGATCAGCCTGATAAACTTAGAGGAGCAAGACGAACTGATTTATACATGAATGAGGCTAATAATATTCCGTTTGATGCGTACAATCAATTAGTAGTAAGAACATCAGGAAATGTTTGGTTAGATTATAATCCATCATCTTTATTCTGGGTTGATAAAGAAGTAATAGGTCAAAAAGATGTTGACTATATAACATTAACTTATAAAGACAACGATAGTTTACCTATTACCATAGTAGATGAGATTGAGAAAGCTAGAGAGAAAGCTAAGACATCTACATATTGGAGAAACTGGTGGAATGTTTATGGTCTTGGTCAAACTGGTTCGTTGCAAGGAGCGTGTATATCTGACTGGAAACAAATAGACAACTTGCCTGATGGTATTAGATTATTAGGGTATGGTATGGACTTTGGATATTCTGTAGACCCTACAACCTTAATTGCTTTATATAAATGGAATCAAGCATATATATTTGATGAGGTACTATATAAGAAAGGAATGCTTAATAGTGATATTAGTAGATTCTTGTTTGATAAACAGATAGTAGATAGAGTCGTTGCTGATTCAGCAGAACCAAAATCAATTGCAGAATTGCAAAGTTATGGTCATCTTATAAGTGGAGTTAGCAAAGGAAGAGATTCAGTAGTGTATGGATTAAACTTAATTAACCAAAATGAAATATACATAACATCTAATAGCAAAAATCTAATAAGAGAACTACAAGGATATGTCTGGTCTACAGACAAAGAAGGTAATCAGCTACAAAAGCCTACAGGTGCACATCCTGATTGTATAGATGCAGCTAGATATATAATGACTGATACGTTAGAAAACCCAACTAAAGGTCAATACTTTATATATTAAATAAAAAAACATTGTTAATTACTTGTTTATTAAAGAAAAATTGTATATATTTGTATATAATTAAAAACAAAACAAATAATATTATGCAAGATCCAACAGAGACACAATTAGAATACGAATGCTACGAATGTGATAAACCAATCGAAAGAGTAGGTTGGTGTTCAGAAGGCTGCTTTATGGCAGGAATGATGTAAATTAAAAAAAATATATTATGGATTACAGAAAAGTTAAAAGAATATCTAGAGAGCAAAGTAAAAATAATTTTAAAACAGATGCATTAAGTTTTATGATATTAATATCAAGTTTCTTTTTTATGTTGTATATTGCATATAGAGTAGCAAAGTTTATTACTTACTATGATTTTTCAATATGGATAAGAAGTTAAATAAACCTTTGTGGAAGAAAATGCAACGATGCTGGGACAATGATATGTATGTTGTTATTAATCCACAATCTAAAGGACCAAAGCCAAAGGTTAAATTATCTATTGATATAAAAGGAGATTATAAACATGGAGATGAATTATATATACAAAATACTAAAGAATTAGAAAATAAAATAAAAGACTGCTATTTGTGGATCTACGATAACTATAAAGGTAGGTTTACAAAATAAGAATTTCATTTTGGTTTTAGTTAATTACGTTAGGGTTTAAGGGTTGCAGAAATGTAGCCCTTTTTCTTTTTATACAAAACCAAGACTTTATTATTGTTATAATATGATTATAGACTTATACGTTCCAGACTCATTAAGCGATATACCTTTAGAGCAATATCAAAGGTTTACCAAGCTTAATACTGAAGATAACCAGAACACTAACTTCTTGCTTCATAAGATGGTTGAGATATTCTGCAACCTTGATCTCAAGGATATTGCAACTATTAGATTCAACCACGTCACAGACATCATAGAAGATCTAAACAAGGTATTCGAACAGAAGCCTGATTTAAAGCCTACGTTTGAACTTAATGGCATTACATATGGTTTTATACCAAAGCTAGACGATATGACCTTAGGAGAGTACATAGACCTAGATAACACACTATCAGACTGGGAACAAATGCACAAAGCAATGTCAGTGCTTTACAGGCCTGTTACACTACAGAAGAAAGACAAATACCAAATAGAAGATTACAAGGGAACAGATAACGCTGAAGCATTTAAACAAATGCCTTTGGATGTTGTAATGGGATCACTGGTTTTTTTTTATCGTTTAAGCAACGAGTTGTTGACAATTACCCTGAACTATTTGAGCAAGGAAATGAAGAAGGAACTAACTATGGAGCAGAGGCAAACTTTGGCATCAAGTGGGGTTGGTATCAATCGGTTTATGGAATCGCTAAAGGAGACGTTACCAAGTTTGACGAAGTCACTAGATTAAATGTAAACACTGCTTTACTATATTTGGTTTTTGAAAAAGAGAAACAAGAATTGGAAGCAAAAAGAATAAGAAAAAGATGAAAGGTTTTTACAACATAACGGATAAAATTAAAACAGCATTTCAAGCTGAGCCATTTACTAATACAGTAAGCTTTGGTAGCATTGATGATGTTGATTTAGACAAGCAGTCAATATTTCCCTTAGCACACATTATAGTTAATACAGCAACGGTAGGAACTAAAACAACGACATTTAATATTTCAGTCCTTGCAATGGACATTGTAGACATTAGTAAAGAAGAAGCTACGGATAAGTTCGTAGGAAATGACAATGAACAAGATGTACTAAACACGCAATTAGCATTATTAACAAGGGTGATCAATGACTTACAGAGAGGGGATTTATATACTGAATTATATCAAGTGGCTGGTGATGTCAGTTGTGAGCCTTTTGTGGATAGGTTTGAGAATAAGCTTGCAGGATGGACAGCAACGTTTGATGTCTTGGTACAGAACGATATGACAATTTGCGACTAATGGATTTTAAACAAACCAAAGCAGCGTTAGAAAGTTTTGCAAAGTTTGTGATTAAACAATCACGTACTAACTTAACTAAAAAGAAAAAGAATGTTACATCTTCTTTATACGAGAGCTTGGGTTATGATTTAAATGTTAGTAAGAATAGTTTTTACTTAGAGTTCTATATGGATGAATATGGAGCTTTTGTTGATGAAGGTGTTAAGGGTAAGAAAAGCAATTACCCTGAAAATAGAAACAGCAGATTTAGTTTTAACACTAAACGACCTCCAATGCAACCATTAGCAGATTGGGCACAGAAAAAGAATATAAGGTTAAGAGATAAAAAAGGTAAGTTTAAAAAAGGTAATTACAAAACTATAGGATTTATATTAGCCAAAAGCATATTTGAAAAAGGAATTAAAGCGAGTTTCTTTTTTACCAAACCATTTGAACAAGGCTTTGAAAAGCTTCCTAATGAGTTGGTAGATAAGTTCGCATTAGACATAGATGATTTATTAGATTTTACACAATGAGCAAAATAAACGCAAGAAGTCCATATTACTTAGAATACGTTACACCTACAAAGCCAAGTCCTGAGTTTACTTGTGCAATAGCTAACCTATCGGATTATTCTATTGATACAAATGGAACGGTAACACTACCAACTTTAGATTACGGATATATAGATTCTTTTACAAGCACAGCAGGGGATTTTGCAAATAACAAGTTTGCACCAGTAGGAGCTTCATCAACTAGAACGGTGACTTTTAAAATTGTAATACCTAACGGATTTTCAAACTCAGGAGGTGGTTATTTGTTATGCTCTAAAACAGCAGTACAAGAAGCAGCAGCTTGTGTAAATGGTCCAACTGCAAACGGAACAATTCCAACACAATCATTATCAGGAGCAGGAGATACCAACACTATAGATTTAACTTCTTATTTTAATGCAGGAACAGTTGCCATTGAGGCTTATATTATAGTAAACCCACATCCTAGCTTTGTAGCTATGAGCAGACCGACAGGGACAACTCTAGCCTTAACAGCTTTAAATGTAGGCGGAACTAAGGTTGTGTATGTAAAGGCAATTGATTCATCACCGAATAGCTGTGTAGCAATTCAACCAATAACAGTAACGATTGCAACTAATAATGACTTAGGATGTGTAGCATCAACTGGAGTAGACTCAGCAGGTTTAACAGGCGGAAGTATTGCACAAGATGGCACGATTAGTAATCCAAGTTTAATTGGTACAATAGCAGAGATAAGAGCAACATCAGGAGGAATATCAATTACTAGCTACGTTGCAAACACAACATCTTCAGCTAGAGATGTAACTTTGTATTTTTTAATAACAGTACCCACAGGATACGGAAATGCAGGAGTACAAATTGAATGTTCTAAGTTGTTTAGCCAACCAGGAACTGGTGCTGTTCCTTTTGATTGTGATACTACGATACTAACAAATCAAGCAATCTACACAGATGGAACTATAAAAACAGGTGATTCAACAGTTGGAATAATAGAGACAACTACACCAATTAAGTTTGTAGAGGTTTCAACTCCAACACAAAGATCAATAACATTCAATATAAGAGTGCCTAACTCTTCTGCTTACTCGAACGCTAATGCTTTAGTAGCTTGTACAAAATCAATAACACAACCCGCACAACTTAACCCTTGTAGCACTAGCACAAACACATACTACATCCAGCAAAGTTTTGTAGGTGAAGCTCCAGAGGATTTTTGTCAAAATAGTTTTGGTGGCGCAACAACAGCAATAGCATCAAGCGCAACAGGTTTAGGTGATGCTTATAATGCAACTGTTTGTTCAACTGTATTTGGAACAACAACCGCAGCAGAACCTTGGTTTGGTAGAGATAAATATTATAGAGTAGATAGTTTTAGAAATTCAAGTTCAATCTCAAGTACTTCAGGAGCTTTTCATATTTGGAGAATAAGCAATAGCGGAATAGTAACAGAAGTTTGGCGTTGGGATTGTGATGGCGGTGGTAACGGTAATGGCTTTCAATTATAAAATATAAAAAATGGCAACATTAAAATCAGTTAATCTAAGTATCTATATTTATAGTGGTATATCAGGAAGCTACACAGATACCGATTTAAAATACACTTTACAAAAATCAATCATAAGCTATCAAGATAATATAGTTTTTGAGATAGCCGAAATTGTAAGGGACTACATAGATGTAAACTTTAACGATGACTATCTATCTAAAACAGTATGGGTCACAACCGTAGCAAATTTAATAGATGATACTGATACCATCTTTACTTATGGATCACCTGTTACAAATACAAGTTTGGCTTTTGATGGGTATGGTTTTTATGAGGACGAAATAAACCCTCAGTTGACCGCTTATGATTTAATTAGTAGTAGTACCATTTACTTACCAGAAGATACAGCAGGAAAGCTCCCTGTATATGCAGCAACTACTGGAAGCGTTGTTATTGACTCAGTAACTACAGCAATAACAGACAACGGAAATACAAATCAAAAAATTCAATATATAGACATTCCTGCAAACACTAACACAATAGCTGTAAAAGATAGCGGAGGGACAACACAGAAAACCATAACGGTTGTAAATGTATGTGAGCCAAAATTCACACCTTACAAAGTAACTTTTGTAAACAGGTATGGCGCATTCCAAGATTTATATTTCTTTAAAAAGACAATTGAAAGCTTTAATGTAAGTGATGAAAAGTTTAAAAGGAATATTATAAACAGCTCAACAGTAACCTATGGAGTAAATCAAGCACAACAAACTAGATACAATATAAATGCAACTTCTAGAATATCTCTAAACACTGGTTTTATAAAAGAAGATATGAACGACACAATAGAAGAGTTATTTTTGTCTGAGAATTTATGGATAAGATATAACGAGAAAACTTTGCCAATCATTCCAACAACTAAAAACTTACAATTTAAAACAGTATTAAACGACAAACTAATTGATTACAAAGTAGATTTTGAATTTGCATTTGATAAAATAAACAACGTTAGATGATAGCATTACAGCTTTATGTAGAGGGTCAGCAAGTAGAAATGTTTGATGATGAAACGGTAACACTATCGCAAAGCATCCAAGACGTTAAAGCTATTGATAAAATATTTACTGAGTTTACGCAGACGTTTTCAATTCCTGCAAGTAAAGTAAATAATAAAATATTTAAGCATTTTTACAATTCTGATATAGTTGATAACGAGGACAATCCAAATGTCAATTCTTTTGATGGTAGAAAAAAGATAGATGCGGAGCTGTACCTTAATTACAAGCCTTTTAAGAAAGGTAAAATAAAACTTGAAGGTAGTACGTTAAAACTAAATAAACCTCATACATACAGGCTTACATTCTTTGGCAATACTGTAAACTTAAAAGACTTGCTTGGAGATACTAAACTAAGTTCACTTTCATTTTTAGCTAATTTTAAATTTGACTATACAGATGCTAATTTATTAAGTTCAATAACAAGTGGACTAGATATAACATCTGAAGGGGTTTTATATGACAAAGCAATTATAACTCCTTTGATAACTTATGGTCAAAGGCTTTATTATGATTCAAGCGCAGCGACTAGCACAACAGAAGAACTAGCAAACCTATACTACGATAGTGGATCAGCTTTAGGTGGTGTAAATGCAAGTCAATTAAAACCTGCATTGAATGTTTATGCTATTGTAAAAGCAATTGAAAGCCAATATTTTAAACCTGCTGGATTTACATTTTCTGATGACTTCTTTAGTAGGAACAACGCATCGTTTTCTGATCTATATGTGTGGCTTCATAACAAGGTTGGAGGAGTATTTGAAGATCAAATCAACACTGTATTATTTGACAATTATACAAAAGAAGGGGGAAATGATCAAGAATATGGAGTTTTACAATATTTAAGAGGTAGTACATTTGCTACAGTAGGTCACGGAAATCCTAGAGCTGAAGTTTCTATTAGTACAATAGGTGCTGTTTTAAAATACAGTCTTTTAATATACAAGGATGGTGAACTATGGAAAAGCTTTGATGACCAAGTTGGTACAAAAACATTTGATATTGGAAGCTTACCACCTCACGAATCAATCCACGCTGAGCTAGTTACTAACGAAGTGGGTACTTTCGAGATTCTTTGGAATTTAAGAAGAGATCAAAAAGAATTGTGGTACACAACTGAAAGGTATGTATTTTTAAAACAATCAATTAATACTGGGTCAAATAAGATTTTGCAAGTTGCAAATCAATTACCAGATATGAAGATTATAGAGTTTCTTCAAGGACTTTTTAAAATGTTTAATCTTACTTCATACATAACAGAAAGCAAAGAAGTTAAAATACAAGCTTTGGATGACTACTATTCAAACAGCGAGGTTTATTGGGACATCACAAAAGACCTAGATAAAGAATCATCTTCTATTGATACAGTTTTACCATATAGGGAAATTAATTTTACATACGAAGGACTAGAAAGTTTTCTAGCAGAAAACCACAAAGAGCAATTTAATAAAGACTGGGGTTCTGTTAAATATACTGGAGACGATAAATTAAGCGGTGATGTATATGACATTAAAATACCCTTTGAACATTTTAAATATGAAAGGTTAATTGATGCCAACACAGAAGCCGAGACGACTATTCAATATGGGTGGAGTGTAGACTCATCACAATCGCCAACACTAGGAAAACCTCTTTTGTTTTATCCTGAAAAAGTCACAGGAACATCTATTGGATATAAACCAATCTCAGGAGGTGTGTCATCCTTATCAACTTACTTTATACCTTCAAACTCATTACACCTTTTTAATGAAGCAAACGGTGTAGATACAAGCGATAATTTAAATTTTAACGCAGAAGTAAACGAATACGAATTAATTCCATTTAATAAAAGCTTATTTGAAAAATATTACAAAACATATATAGAAGAAGTATTTGACAAAAGAAGGAGGCTAACAAAAATCAAAGCATATTTACCTGTAAGCACATTACACAAATTATCATTAGCTGATAAGATTGTAATATTTAATAAGTCTTATAAGATAAATAGTATAAATACAAACTTTGAAACGCTTTTAAGCAACTTAGAATTAATAAATATATCAGAAGATGTTGGTATTATTGTACCATCTAAGTTTTTGCCTGATGCGGATTGTGATATTACAGCAGATAGTATTTTTGTTTTATCAGATACATCTTCATTTACTGCCGATAAAGATTGTAATAGTGAAGGATTAGAAGTTGTATCAACTGATGAAGAGATTCCAAACGACACCGCAGTTAGCAATGTAATAACCACTACAGTTGCAGGAGTTCCAATAGTAGTCGTTGCACCTGTAATTGGATATGTAACCCCAACAGAATCAACAACAACTACGGTATCCTTAGCAATGAAAATTGATGCGCTAGGTAAGATTGGAGCTACTGAGCAAGTTGCGGAGTATGGATTCTTTTATTCTGAAACAGAATCAGAATTAACTTCAAACGACATAGCGACTTTAAAAGCAAATGCAAACGTCACTAATATAAGTATTGAACATCCCATTGCTGCTCCCATATACTCAATTCCAGAGCCTTTGAGATTTACGGTAAAAGGACTGACAGCTCCTGACTTTATTTACTATAAAACTTATGCAATTACAAATAACAATCCAAGCTACGATAGTGGTGTAAATATAACACCTATTCAAACGGTTAAAACTTTTGAAAGTCCAACTTACGTAGGTGTTGAAGGATATATTAGAAAATACGAATTGCCTATTAGCTCAAGTAAAAGAACGATTAGAATAAGAAACCAAGACAACACTTTTACGGATTTTGCAAACATTACTGGAGCAACTATATACTCAACAATTGTTCCTTATGTAGTTGAAGGTGATCCTTATTCTTTTGTTCCTGACGGAAGACAAATACAATATTCACATAGTGGTATGGACTTGGACTCAATATCAAATTTTTATTATGGATCAACAGGTTATCACGCAAATGATAGAGCTACTGCCGAAGGTTATGCAAAAAACCTTGGAACAACAGTAGGACAAATTGGAAATGGCATTTATCAATTTTCAAACCGAACTAGTTTATCTGAGCCAATAGTGCCTATAAAAGATGGATTTAATTTATTTAAAAACCCAAGATTACTTACAGATTTAACTCCACATCCGCCAGATGGTTATTATGCTTTTTATAATTATCTATTAAGTGGCGAGGCTAGTTTTAATTCAGGACTTTCCTGTCAGATTATGAATGGAGTTTGTTCTAACGTACAAATATTTTATTAAAATGATAGCGAATATATTAGGCTTACTAGAAGTAGCCAAGAAACAAGAAACTAGCGGAAAATATACATCAATAGCTTTAGGTAAAAACAAATATCCTGAATCTATAAAAGAAGCGTATCAACAATTCAAAAAAGAATTATGGCTAAGAAAAAAATAAAAATAGAATTAGATGTTGATTCTAAATCATTAGGTCAATTAGAAGACCAATTAGAACAAGTAAATCAAGAGCTTAAAGATGTTGATAGAAATAGTGATGCATTTAAAGAACTTGCGGCAAAGTCTCAAATATTAAATAAAGAGATTGAAAAAATAAACAACACAATAGAAGGCTTTAATCTAGAAGATAAGATTATGGCTGCTGATGGTGCTGCAAAAATATTTGGAGGATCGTTATCTGCTGCAGTTGGAACATTAGGTGCTTTAGGAATTGAATCTGAAGCATTTGGAGCTTTTGAAGAAAAGGCTGCTTCCGCTATCGCAGTAGGACTAGGTATAAAAGATGTATCTGAAGGTTTTGGTCAAGTTGCTATTGCAGCTAAAAAATCAGGTATTGCTACAAAATTATTTGGAACAACTACAAAGAAAGCTTTATTAGCAAGTGGAATAGGGGTTTTTGTTGTGGCATTAGGAACTATTGTCGCGTATTGGGATGATATTACTGCAGGGGTAAAAAGGTTTGTTAATAATGTACCATTTATAGGTAAAGCAATTGATGCGGTTAAAGGTGCTTTTGATTCTTTATTTGAAGCCGCTAAACCTATATTAGAATTTTTAGGAATATTACCAAGTGAAGCTGAACGAGCTGCCTTAAAAGTTAAAGAAGCTACTTCTGAAATCATAAAGGAAATTGAAAGGGAAATTGCAGTATCACAAGCAGCAGGCATTGAAGCTAAAAAATTATTTGATTTAAGAAAAAGATTACTAGAAGAAGAAATAAATTTACTTAGATTAAACGCTGGGGAAAAAGAAGCTATATATAAAAAAGAAACTGAGTTATTAGCATTAGAAGCGGCAGAACAAAAAAGGATAAGGGATTTTAATCTTGAAAACCAAGAAACAGAAAGGGTTAAAACCGTATCAAGTATAAAAGCTCAAGGGTTAGCTAAAATAGAAACTAATATAAAAGTAGGTGACAGTAATAAAGAACTGGCTACCAAAGAAGAAATAGGTAGAAGAGAAACTCTTTTACAAACTGAAATATTAGAAGACCAAAAGATATATCTTGCTGGTGAAACATTAGGTCAAATATCTAGCATACTTGGTGAAGCATCTGCCGCTGGAAAAGCTGCTGGAATTGCAAGCGCAACTATTAATAGTTATGTAGGGTTTACAGAAGTTTTAAGAAGCCCAACAACTATCCCTGAGCCATTTGGTTCAATTCAAAAAGTAATATCAGCAGCAACAATCTTAGGCTCTGGTCTTAAAACGGTTAAAAGTATATTGTCAGTTAAAACACCTGGAGGCGGCGGAGGTGCATCCGCACCATCAATATCATCAGCCCCAGCATTTAACGTTGTAGGAGCAGCACCAGAAAACCAACTAGCACAAGCAATAGGCGAAAAAGAAAGCAAACCACAAAAAGCCTATATAGTAGCATCAGATGTAACCTCTGCACAAGCATTAGATAGAAACATTATTGAGTCAGCATCAATTTAAAACAAAAAAGTATAAATTTTATTGTATATATATGGACATAATTGAATTATTTATAGAAGATGGAGATGATCCAATCGGAATTGAAGCGATTTCTGTAGTGGAAAACCCTGCAATAGAAGAAGATTTCATTGCACTTAAAGACCATCAGGTTAAATTTGCTGAAGTTGATGCTGAAAAAAAGATATTATTAGGCGCAGCATTGATTCCTAACAAGCCTATTTACCGTAAAAACGGAGAAGATGAGTATTATATTTACTTTTCTAAGAAAACAGTACGCAAGGCTAGCGAATTATTCTTTATAAACGGCAATCAAAACAACTCAACACTAGAACATCAAGTTCCTTTAACTGGATTATCAGCAGTAGAATCTTGGATAATAGAAGATGAGGTACAAGATAAGAGCAGAAAGTACGGTCTAAGCTTACCTGTTGGCACTTGGATGGTATCAATGAAGGTAAACAATGACGAAATTTGGAATTCCTACGTCAAGACAGGTAAAGTAAAAGGATTTAGTATTGAAGGATATTTTGCAGATAAATTAGAAAGACCAAAAGATAAAGTTAAAGATGATTTAGCTGAAGTAAATGCTCAAGAAGTAATAAACGAACTTAAAAACCTACTTTCTTAAATGGAAAGATATTCAAGTCCTACTAGCGACAAAAGAGCGTGTTTGTGTAAGGACAACACATATTCACGCAAATGCTGTGATGGTAGTTTAAGAGCTCAAGGTATTGGAAACATAACTAAAACTGATTTTGCATTGCTTTTAGAATCAATAGACTTTTTATTACAAGAAGATAACGGTAAAATATTATTATAATGTCAGATAAAAAAATTAGTCAATTAACAACTGTAACTGCTAGTCAAATGGATGGCACTGAATTGATACCGATGGTTCATTCAGGCACAACTAAAAAAGCTACACTTGAAGAAACACAGCATTTTATAGTGAATCATTTAACACCTGATTCATTAACAGTAAGTTCAGGTCAAACTGTTGATTTAAATACATCTACTTACGATGAAACTGAAATGCTTGTTTTAAGTTGGAGTGGTGGTAATGGTACTATGATTTTAACACTACCAGATGCAACTGAAGCAAAAAACTTAAACAGAGTTAAAAGAATAATTACAGACTCAACATTTGTAGCAGCAACAAAAGCAAGATTAACACCTTTTGGTTCTCAGAATTTAGATGGAGTTAATTCTTACTACGAAATAAATAAAGCTTACGAAGGCATTCAAGTTTGGAGCAACGGAATTGAATGGTTTATAATACAGAAAAAATCAAGTTAAAAAGGTAACAAACTATAAATTAAATTATTGTATATATATGAAAGCACTAGATATGTTAAATAAAGTAAAAGAACTTGTTGGGGTAGAACTCCAAGAAGAAGTAAAATTGGCACAAGCTACATTAGAAAACGGAACTGTTATCGAAAGTGAAAGCTTTGAAGCAGGATCAGAAGTCTTTATCGTTAGCGAAGAAGATAGGGTAGCTCTACCTGTTGGAGATTACACTTTAGAAGATGGTGAAATTTTAATTGTTGAAGAAGAAGGCATTATAGCATCTATCGGAGCGATTGAAGAAGAAGCACCAGCCGAAGAAGAAGTAGAAGCAGCAGAGGAAGAATTGGCTTACGCAACTAAAGAAGAACTTGCAGAGGTTAAAACAATGATTGAAGAAATCAAAGCAATTATTGAAAAGCAAGAAATGTCTAAGGTTGAAGAAACTAATGAAGAAACTGTTGAAGAAAAAGACTTAGAGCTTTCAGCGGTTGAAGCACCAGTTGAAAAGGTAAAGCACAATCCTGAAGCAAAAAGCGAACAAGAAATCAATCTATTGAGCCAAAAAAGACAAGGCAATTCAACAATGGATAGAGTTTTAAGAAGATTAAATAACTAATAAATAAATAAAAAATGGCGACAACTACATCTATTACGACTACTTATGCTGGGGAATTTGCAGGAAAATATGTTTCTGCAGCTCTTCTAAGTGGTTCAACTTTGGCAAATGATTTAATCACTATCAAGCCAAACGTAAAATTCAAAGAAGTGATGAAAAAAGTAGCGACTGATGATATCGTTGCTAACGGATCTTGCGACTTTGCTGCAACATCTACCTTAACTTTAACTGAAAGAATCCTTCAACCTGAAGAGTTCCAAGTAAACCTACAATTGTGTAAGAAAGATTTCGTATCTGACTGGGAAGCAATTTCTATGGGGTATTCAGCTTTTTCTGATCTACCTTCTAGCTTCAGCGATTTCTTAATTGCTCACGTTGCTGGTAAAGTTGCACAAAAAACTGAAAACACAATCTGGGCTGGTACAAATGCTACCGCTGGAGAATTTGATGGTTTCCTTACTACTCTAGCAGCAGATGGGGATGTTATCGATGTAGGAGCAGGTGCTGCTGTAACAGCTGCAAATGCAGTCGAGAAAATTGGATTGACAGTTGATGCAATTCCTTCTACTGTTTACGGTTCAGAAGACTTGACTATCTATGTTGCTCCAAACGTATACAGAGCTTATGTAAGAGCATTAGGAGGCTTCGCTACAAACGTAGGAGCTGCTGGTACAGACAACAAAGGAACACAATGGTTTAACGGTGGAGCACTTACATTTGATGGTATCAATGTTGCTTTAGGTCAAGGTATGACATCAAACACTATGGTAGCTGCTGAAAAAAGCAACTTATTCTTTGGAACTGGCTTACTTTCAGATTCTCAGGAAGTAAAAGTAATTGATATGGCTGACATCGATGGTTCTCAAAATGTAAGAATCGTTATGAGATACACTGCTGGAATCCAGCACGCAATTGGTTCAGACATCGTTCTTTACTCGTAGTAAATAAATTAAATAACCAAAGAGGGTGGGTGAGCCAATGAGCCTACTCACCCTTTTTTAATACAAAAAAACAGATGGCTTGCGATTTAACACTTGGTAGAAAAGAACCCTGTAAAGATGTTATCGGCGGATTGAAGGCAATCTATTTCACTGACTTCGGTGATCTAGGTACTGCAACACTCACTGATGATGTAATTACGGATTTAACAGGGACTTTCACTGCCTTTAAATATGAACTCAAAGGAAATTCTAGCTTCGAGCAAGCTATTACTTCTTCAAGAGAAAATGGTACAACATTCTTTGACCAAACACTTACTTTGACACTAAAAAAATTGTCTAAAGAAGATAACAAAGAAATTAAATTATTAGCATACGGAAGACCTCACGTGGCTGTTGAAGATTATAACGGAAATGTATTTGTTATGGGTCTTGAAAATGGCGCTGAAGTAACTGGTGGAACTATAGTGACTGGAGCTGCAATGGGAGATCTTTCAGGTTACACATTAACACTAAATGCACAGGAAAAACTTCCTGCAAATTTTGTTGATGCTCCAACTGCTGCTGATCCTTACGCTGGGATGAGTTCTGCAACTGTAACGGTAACAGTAGGAACAAATTCATAAAAGGATTATGTTTTCATAAATTAGGGGGCTTTATGCCCTCTTTTTTTTGTCTTATAAATAACAAAAACAATAAAATATTATTGTATATATATGATTATACTACAAGAAAGCGGATCAGCACAAAACATTGATTTCATACCACGTGAATATACAAGTGGTTCTTCTTATACTGTAAAGATTTTAAACGAATCAACAAACAAACAAGTATACAGCCAAGCAACTACAGGAATAACTCAAGAACTATATTACAATAGATACAACGCAGTATTTCCAGTAAAACAAGATATTTTTTACATACTAACAATTCTTTCTGGAACTGATGTAATATTTAAAGATAAAATATTTTGTACTAATCAAGTTGTTGCTGATTACACAGTAAACAATAACGAGTATGTATCGAACGACACAGATAATGAATTTATTTTCGCATAATGGATAATTTACACATAGTTAATTTAGCATCATACAATAGACCTAAGATTACGGAAGACAAGAAACGTCAATGGGTCAATTATGGTGAAGATAACGATTACTATTCTTATTTAATTGATTTATACACCAATTCAACGACTAATAACGCAATTATAAACGGAGTTAGTCAAATGATATATGGTAAGGGAGTAGATGCTTTAAACAGCAGTTCCAAGCCAGATGAGTATGCAGCTTTAAGATCAATATTTAGTAATGAATGTTTAAGAAAGATTTCCTTAGATTTAAAACTACTAGGGGAAGCATCATTTCAAGTTCTTTACAAAGATGGTGAGGTTGTAAAATCAGAACACTTTCCAAGACAAACTTTAAGAGCTGAAAAATGTAATGAAGATGGAGATATTGAAGCTTATTATTATTTTCACGATTGGTCTAAATTAAAGCCAAATGATAAGCCTTTGAGAATTGCTTCTTTTGGATTTGGTAACGGAAAGGAATCTGAAATAAAAATTATAAAAAGATACGTTTCTGGATATGATTACTACGCTCCTGTAGATTATCAGGGGGGGTTAGCTTACGCAGAACTAGAAAACGAAATATCAGACTACCTTATCAATGATGTACAAAATGGTTTTAGCGGAACTAAAGTAGTCAATTTTAATAACGGTGTACCAGATAGGGAAAAACAACTTCAGATTAAATCTGATGTAATGCACAAGCTATCAGGTGCAAGAGGCGAAAAGGTTATTATTGCTTTTAACAACAATGCAGAAAGCAAAACAACAATTGATGACGTTCCTTTAAATGATGCTCCTGCTCATTACGAATACCTTTCAAATGAATGTACTGGTAAGCTTATGGTGTCACACCGTATTACTTCGCCATTACTTTTAGGTATTAGAGATGGTAATTCTGGACTAGGAAACAACGCAGACGAAATAAAAACTGCTTCACTACTATTTAACAACGTTACTATTAAACCATATCAGGATTTAATCACTGATGCAATGGATGACATACTAGCTGTTAATGGTATTAGCCTTAAATTGTATTTTAAGACGTCTCAGCCGCTGGAATTTATAGAAACCGATAATGCCATCACTGACGAAGCTAGGGAGCAGGAAACAGGCGTTAAAATGTCTAAGGAGGAGCAGTCGTTTGAAGATAACGAAATGTTTGAACTACTTGAAGAGTTTGGCGAAGATGAAAATTTAGAAGAATGGGATTTAGTAGATGAAAGACCAGTTGATTATGACCAAGAAGAAGCTTTAGACAAAATGATTGGTTTAGCTTCTACAGGTAGCGCAAGGTCAAATGCCAAAAGTGAACAAGATGGCGAAAACAAAGAAGGAGTAAAATTTAGAGTTCGCTATCAATATGCACCATTAAGAACTCAATCTAATAGCAGAGAATTTTGCAAGAAAATGGTATCCGCTAAAAAAATATACAGAAAAGAAGATATACAACAAATGAGCAAAAAACCTGTAAATGCAGGTTGGGGTAAAGGTGGAGCAGCTACTTATGATCTTTGGCTTTACAAAGGCGGTGGTGCTTGTCATCATTTCTGGATGCGTAAAACGTATATGGCAAAAGCAGAAGGCGTAACTCCTGATGTTGGAAATCCAAACGCTGAGGTAAGTGTAAATCAAGCTAAGAAGGAAGGTTTTAAACCTGAAACAAACGATAAAAAGGTAGCGACTAGACCAGTTGATATGCCAAATCAAGGATTTGTAAATAAATAATATGGCACAAGGATTATTCATAACAAGAAAAGACTTAGTTAAATTCACATCGGTAAACGGTGGGGTGGATACTGACAAGTTTATTCAATATATAAAAATAGCACAAGATATTCACATTCAGAATTATCTAGGAAGCGACTTATTTAATAAAATAGAAGCAGATATTGAAGGTAGCACATTAGCTGGAGACTATTTAAGCCTTGTAACGGACTATATAAAGCCTATGCTGATACATTGGGCAATGGTTGAGTACTTACCCTTTGCAGCATATACAATCGCAAATAAGGGCATCTATAAGCATAATAGCGAGAACTCACAAAACGTTGAAAAAGACGAGGTTGATTTCTTAATGGAAAAAGAAAGAAATATTGCTCAGTATTATACTGAAAGATTCATTGAATATATGAGCTTTAATGCATCAACTAAATTTCCAGAGTATTACACCAATGCAAATTCGGATGTATACCCTGACAAAGACGCAAGTTTTGAAGGATGGGTTTTATAAAAAGATCGTACAAACCAAAAGAGAAAAACGTTAAAAGGTTAATTCAATACCTTAAAAAAGAATATATAACAAAAAGCGAAAAAAATTATTGTTATAGTATAGATAAGACAAAAATATGAATTTTGGAATAATATATTCTATAAGTTGGTTTGGAAATACAAATTCCACTAATGGATGGGGAAATATTTATCCTATACAATAAAAAAACAATATGAATTTTGGAATAATATATTGTGAAAGTTGGTTTGGTTTAAGAAATGCAGCAAATTCTTGGGGTAAGATTTACCCTGTTTGTGATGGTATTACAGGAGACTCAACATTAGTAACAAGTGATTCAACATTATACAGAGCAGATCAAACATAATATTAAAAAATAAATAATGGCTAAACAAGTAATTAATATAGGAACTACTGCTAACGATGGGACGGGCGATCCGTTAAGATCGGCATTCGATAAAGTGAATGACAACTTTACTGAACTCTATTCAGATGATGCAGGTGATGTAAATTCCATAACCGCTACAGCACCAATTGTAAGAGATTCAGCAACTGGAAACGTAACTATTTCATTAGCAGACGATGGCATCACTTATGCAAAGCTAGGAACTGAATTTACAACTTCGGCAGCAGTTGCAGCTTTGGCTGTAGATTTTTCTTCTGCTCAAGTATTTACTAAAACAATAACAGCAGATTCTACATTTACTTTTACAAACGTAGGAGTAGGAATGGTTAAGGATTTAATTCTTACAGGTGACTTTGTACCTACTTTTCCAGCAGGAAGTAAAATTGTAGCAGGAACTTATGACGGAACAGTTTCTAATTTAATTCAAATAGTAGTAGCAGGAAGCGGAGACTACTGGTTATCAATCTCAAAAGCACAATAAGATGAAAGCAATAGAAATAGATGGAAACATCAAAACTTACAGAAGTATTCCACAGACTTGGACAGATGAAAATGGATTGCACCTAAACTTTAGACGTGCTAAACATTCAGATTACGGTCTTTACGATGTTGTTACACCTGCATACGATTCTCAAAGCCAAAAGCTAGGTTCTTTGGCATTCAATAAGAAAAAGAAAATATTCACATACGCTGTAATTGACATTGACTTTGATGCTACTTACGAAGTACTAGGAGACGATAGAGAACCAACAGGAGAAACCAAACCTGTTTACGATGTAGATGCCTTAAAAGCTGAAAAAATATCAAGCATTAAATCACAAGCAGGAAGTTTATTAAAACCAACTGATTGGTATGTTATAAGAAAAGCAGAAAGAGCTGTTGATATACCTGAAGCGATAGCAGCAGAACGCTTAGACGTTATTACAAAATCAGACACATTTGAAGAAGAAATTAATGCGTTAGAAACGTATTTAGATGTAAAAAAATACTCTTATAGTTTTTCACCTGAAATAGAATAATATGCTCTCTAAGAGATTAATAAATTCAAACGATGCTGCCGCAGGTGGCTCTTGTACTACCAACACCAATGACTATCCTACTACAAACGTAGCCTACTACAAGATGTCAACTGCTGCGGATGAGAAGGACACTTACAACGGTGCAGCTACAGACGTAAACTTTAACGTACAAGGTAAGTTTGGAAATGCTGCGGAGTTTAATGGGAGTAGTAGTGTTATTAGTTTAGGAACATCAAGTCCTTTAAATACATTTGGCGGTGCGCAAACAATTTCTATATGGGTAAAACCATCTTCGGCTAGTCAGGAAGCTATTATAGGGTATCGTAATGATTCAACTTTTTATTGGAATCTTATTGAAATAATGAGTGATAACACAATTCGTTTTTTACTAAGGGGTAGTAGTGGTAGCACTTTAGTTTTTAATAGTGCTGGTACAATAACTTTAAATCAATGGAATCATATAGCAGTTACTGTTGATTCTACAAGTGCCAAAATTTATATAAATAATGGCAGTGCTGAAACCGCCTCTAATTCCATAACTTCATTTTCTAATTCAGAGCCTACAAGCATTGGAGGAGATGGTACTACTGACACAGACTTTTTCACAGGACAAATAGACCAAGTAAGAATATTCTCTTCAGCTTTAAACGCTACTCAAGTAGCATCGCTTTACAATGAGGTTTACTGTGTGCCTACTATAGTGCCTACTAGTTATTTTAATTCTGTTTTATATACAGGTAATAGTAGTACACAAGCTATAACAAGTGTAGGATTTCAACCTGATTTTACTTGGATAAAAAGGCGTGATGGTACTGAAAACCACTATTTACAAGATTCTGTTAGAGGTAGCACTCAACAAATATATACTAATCTTACCAATTCTCAATTTAACGAAACAACTGCGGTTACTTCTTTTAGTGCTAATGGTTTTAATATGGGTTCCTATAATGGAATTAATAATAGTAGTGAAACATACGTAGCTTGGAATTGGAAAGCAGGAGGTGCAGCAGTAAGCAATACATATGGTACAATAACAAGTCAAGTGTCTGCTAATGTAGATGCAGGGTTTAGTATTTCAACATTTACATCAGATGCATCAACACTTACCGCTGGGCACGGACTTAATTCAACCCCTGATTTAGTAATTGTAAAAACAACAAGTTTTACTGACTCTTGGTTTGTAAATTCATCAGCTTTAACAAATCAAACAGATAGAGCATTAAGGTTAAATGAAACAAGTGCAGAAGAAACAAATAATACTTTTTGGAATAATACAGCACCAACCTCAACAACTTTTTCTTTAGGTAGTGGAATTTCTGTTAGTGGACAGTCTTATGTTGCCTACTGCTTTCATTCAGTAGATGGCTTTTCTAAGATAGGGTCTTATGTTGGGGGTGGAGCTACAGATGTGCCTGTAAATTTAGGGTTTAGACCAGCATTTGTGATGATAAAATCAACTACTACAGGTAGAAACTGGATGATGTATGATAATAAAAGAGAAACAGGAACTGTTCCTTATGAAAATGATACTGTCCTTTTCGCTGAATCATCATCGTTAGAAGTTACTGGCAATACACTCCGTGGAATACAATTTACATCTTCAGGGTTTGTTTTAAATCAAAACTACGCAAACACTAATGGAAGCGGAGAAACACACATCTATATGGCATTTGCCGAGGAAGCTCTGCCATATGTAACAAGAAACGCAACTAACCCATTTGGAGACTCAAGTGAATTAGCTTTATATAAGTTTGAAGATAATGCTAACGATGCCGAAGGTAATTATAATGGTACTGCAAGTAATGTTACTTATGCTTCAGGGTATATAGATAAAGCTGCGGTGTTTAATGGGAGTAGTAGTCTTATTAGTCTGCCAACTGGAGTAGATAGAAATAATAATTTTACTTTATCTTTTTGGGTAAATTTTGACACCTTGTCAGATTACGACTCTTTAATTACTTTACAGATTAATTATAGAGTTTATGTTAATGCAATGGCTAATGGTAGTTTAGATTTTAAGGGTGGAGCTAATACTTTAAGTACAAATGCAGGGGTTGTTGCAACAGGAAATTGGTATAACATTGTTTGTACTAAAAGTTCTACGCTTGTTGGCGGTAAAGCTGCAATAATTTATGTTAATGGAGTTGAAGTAGCGAGTAATAATGATGTAGATAATGCTCCTGCAGCAAATGATACTGGACTTAATTTATTAGGTGCATATAATGCTAATGCAGCAGGAGGAAACTTCTTTTATCTTGATGGAAAATTAGACCAAGTAAGAATATTTAATAGAGTATTAGACAGCGGAGAAGTAACCGCTCTTTACAACGAATAAAATGGAAGACTTAAAGATTTTTGGAATATACGGAATAAACATCTCAGCATTGGCAATAAGCATCTCTGAAATAAATCCTTACCTCCAAACTTTAGTCTTGATTGCAACCTTTGCGTTTACAATTATACAGATAATAAAAGCACTAAAAAAATAATGGCGAAAGTAGATATAGATGGCGATGGGAAAGCAGACTTTTCTTTATCCCTAGCTAATATAGTAATGATTGTAACAATGATAATTTCATTAGTAGGAAGTTATTATACATTAAATAGTAAGATTGCGATTCTAGAAATAGAAGTTGAAGAAGCCAAGACATTACCACCTCAAAAAATAAGCGAAAAAGAAATTGACTTAAAGTTTGAAATACTACAAAACGAGATTAAAGACATTAAGCAAAACTTTAAACGCAAATGAAATACTTTACACTAGATGAATTTGATTCGCCTGATCTACCTAATAGTGGGATCAATATGGATGCTAACTTTCTTTCAATGCTTGATGATGCAAGACATATGGCAGACATCCCATTTAAAATCAATAGCGGCTACAGAACACAAGAGCATAATATTGAAATCTACAGAAGGCTTGGAAAGAAGCCAATTGACTCTGCCCATCTCAAGGGTAAAGCAGCAGACATTTCCTGTTCGGGTTCACGAGAAAGATGGATTATCATTACAGCATTGCAAGATGCAGGATTTAACCGTATCGGAATCGCTAACAACTTCATCCACGTTGATTCTGACGAAAACAAATCACCTAACGTCATCTGGACTTACTAATACAGTTGGAAACACGTTATGGACAAGAAAAAATTCAAAGATACAAAAGTAGGTCAGTTTCTATTAAAAAAGATTCCTAACGTAGTTGGTTCAATAGCAGGAGATACGGCTGTAGGAAGCGTTATACAGGCTATTATAGGAGGTTCTGATATGTCTAAAGAAGATAAAGAACTTGCACTTAAAAAACTAGAACTAGAGCGTACTGAAATGGATGGCATCACCAAAAGGTGGGTAGCTGATTCCAAGTCTACAAGTTGGTTAGCTCAGAACGTAAGACCATTAACTTTGGCATTTCTTACAATATCGTTTATAATTGGTTGGTCATTACAATTAGAAGAACTAGAAACAGTAAAAGACTTACTACAAATAGTTTTTATTGGTTACTTTGGCTCAAGAGGAGCTGAAAAGATAATGGGTAATAACAAACACCGGTAAAGGTTGTTTATATCTTGTAAATAACTTACAGTTCTAAAAGTTTACTTGTTTGTAAAAAACATTGTAAATTTGGTGGGTAGTGGTAAAGTATTAATAATAATATAAATATTTTTTTTAAAAATTAATGTCACAAGAAGAAAAAACAATTAGAGATTTAGCAGAAAAAATAGCAAAAGATTTTAATTTATCTGTAAAGTCTAGAACAGATTTACTTTTAGAATTAGATGCTATTCAATACACTAACTTAGGTATAGATTCTTTAAAAGCTGAAAAAACTAAAGTTAAATCTGATAGTAAATATATTTATAAGCAAATAAAAGGCATTGATGAAGTTATTGGCAAAGAGTTATTACACCATTTAGATGCCTAAAATTAAGAAACCATCTAGAAGTAGTCTAGTTAAGAAATTAGATATTGTATTTAGTCAATGGATTAGATTGAGTAATGCTGATTCTGATGGTTTTTGTGTTTGTATTACTTGCGAGAAAAAATTACATTGGAAAGAAATACAAGCAGGCCATTTTATGAGTAGGAAACACTATTCAATTAGATGGGACGAACGTAATGTAAAACCACAATGTGTAGGTTGTAATGTTTTTAGGTATGGAGAACAATATAAGTTTTCTAAAATGTTAGGAATAGAATTATCTAATGAATTAGAATGTTTAAGTAGAATATTAGTTAAGTTTTCTAATGATGAATTAAATGATATGATTAAAAATTATTCAATAAAATTAAAAAAACTTATATAGATTTTTGTTTTGTTTTGTTTTGGTAGAAAGAGGTAGGATTAATTTTCTACCTTTTTTTGTTTTTATATTAAAATTTGTTATATATTTGTTTAAAACAAAATAATTATGAGTAGAACATTTTATGAAATCATGAAAAAAGAACAAGCTGAAGTTAAGGTTTCTAGATTAGAAGGTGAGATTTTAGAACTAAAAGAACAAATTAAACAACTTAAAAAACAAATTACTTAAAGATGAGCAAAACAAAAAGTATCAACGAAAAATTATTTGAACTACAACTAGAGTTAGGTGGTATTAGTAAAGATGCTAAAAATCCTTTTTTTAAATCTAAATATTTTGATATAAACTCTTTAATACAACAACTACAACCGTATTTAGAGAAACACAGATTACTTCTATTGCAACCAATTGAAGAAGACTCAGTATATACAAAGATCATATGTTTAGATGGCACTGGCGCTGTTTATAGTTCAATTAAGTTAGCAGCATTAAATGATCCACAAAAAATGGGATCACAAATAACTTATTATAGAAGATATACTTTAGGATCTTTACTAGCTTTACAAGCAGTAGATGATGATGCTAATTTAGCTAGTGGTAATGGATTAACTCAAAAACCAAACTATCCTGCTAAACCAAAGTTAAAACCTATTTTAAAACCAGATTCAGAAGCTTTTAAAAAAGCTAAAGAATATATTTTAACTGGAGGTAGTGTTGAAAATATAAAATCAAAATATACTATTGAATCACAAACTGAAAAACAACTTTTAAATTAAAAACTATGGAAATTACTGGAAAAATTAAAGAAATTCAAAAAACTGTACAAATTACAGAGAGAATGAAAAAGGCAAATCTTATTTTAGAAACAGATTTAAGTTCTCAATATCCTCAAACTATTTGCGTAGAATTCACTAACGATAGTATAGACTACCTATCACAGTTCGGAGCAGGAGATTTTGTTGAAATTGGAATAAACTTAAGAGGTAGAGCTTGGGTAAATCCACAAGGTGAAACTAAGTATTTTAATTCTATTAATGGATGGAAAATTAGTAAGACAGAACAAGAAGTAACTAATTCAGCACAGCAACCAGATAGAGAAGTATCTGCAGATTTACCTTTTTAATGATTGCTCAAGCAAAAATAATAAAAGATAAAATACTTGATGTTAAATATGGAAGAGTAAAGGAAGGACTAGGGATTGATATACCTG
>Ga0196903_1000023_pt1 | contig 27558 bp, 13 predicted proteins | sample CB_VirMetaG_2_FD_169097 | JGI IMG/M metagenome (GOLD analysis project Ga0196903, IMG submission 169097) | Freshwater to marine saline gradient viral communities from Chesapeake Bay - CB_1504_2 Viral MetaG (v3) (version 3) | ecosystem: Environmental > Aquatic > Marine > Coastal | place: USA... | reverse complement strand
AAATGTAACATTTCAGTTTTTAAATCTGTTAAGTTAACTTCTTTATTAGCTTTTTTCATTTTTCACCACATTTTTTACTAGGATTAGCAACTTGTCTCCAATCTTCTTTTTCAAACCAATCTCTCAGCGTGCCACCTTTTGTGCTGGCACCTTTAACATTTGTTTTAGAATCTCTTTTATACTTACCGGCTTTACCCGCTTTCTTTTTAGCACTGATAACTTCACTCTTTTGAGATTTGCTCATGCTTCGTATCTTCGCTAATGGTAAGCAAGCTTTAGTGGTACCACCACCTTTAACTTTACTTTTTTTATTTAATGGGGAGTTTTGTGTATACATTATTTTTTCTTTTTACCCATTTTGCTTGGTCCACCAGCAGAAGTGCATCGCACACCCCAACCAGAAGCGTATGCGCTTGGCCAAACTTTAAATTTTCTTTTTGCTGCGGATTTGCAAGGTCCACTAATTTTTGCATACAACGGTGATTCCATATTATCTTTTATTTGATGATCTACTACTACTTCTACTTACTCCTCTACTAGATCCTCTTCTAGTGGACTTTTTTGTTTTAGCTTTTTTAACTGTTGGCTCTAATTCCCATTTAGACCAACCCATTAACAATGCAGTCCGTTTCCACACCTCTACATCTTCTTGCATTGCATCATAAACATTAGTAACTTTTTTAACCACTCGATCCGTAGGCAAGTTAGTAAAAGCAGCAATAACATTTGCTCCGGCTAAATATGATGGGCTATCTAAGCTAAAGCCTTTTGCTGCCATTTCTTTTTTATTGTATTCGTAAGATTTTGTAGCGCTCCTCCATTTTTTAACTTTAGATTGTATTGGAGGTGATATACCTGCTAACTCAACTAGCCCCGCTTCAAAGTAATCAGTTCTAGATTTTTTAGATTCTTTTATTAATTTAATAGCTGTATTTTTAATTGTAGCTGCAATAGCCCCATAAAGGCCAGCTCCTCTTAAAATAGAATCAGCTGTACCATTAGCAATTCGCATAGCTTTTTCTTCAAACAATTGATCTTCTTCATCTCCGCCCCCAAAAGCTAAAGAAAATGTAGCTGCTTGAATAGCTCCAAATATAATATTTTGAACAACTCCATAATATATAAGTCTAGATATATTAGCTTTAAGGCTTCCACGGCCATTTTTAATGTCCAGAATAGCCTTTTTCATTATTCTAGTATATTGCGCTGGTGTATTTGCAAAAGCTAATATAGTACGTCCTAATGGACCCGCTTGCTCCATGCTAATTCTATCCGGCCTAGATGATTGTTGAGACTCTTCTGCTGTTTCTCTAAAATCTAAAAATGTTTTTTCTTGCGCTTCAGCTTCTGTATAAATTTTATTACCATCAGCATCAGTTTCTTTAAGATAAGTATTAAGTCTATTTCTATAGAATGTAGCACCTCCAGCTGCAATTGCAAAGCTATCTGCCATTTGCGTTGGTAAAAAACCTGCTTGAAGTATTTTACTTACAACACCTCTTGCACCACCTTTTTTAGCAGCATCAGCTATTTCAGATTCACTTACATTAAATCTTAATCCACCACGTCTTTCTTTTAAGAAATCAGAATTAAATAAAAACTTGAAGTCTTTCCAGTATTGTGGTTGATTAGCAAAAGCAGCGCCAGCTTTAAAAACATTATTATCTTCAAAGTTTAAAAAGTTTACTGTAGATAAAGTTTGAAGTATTGCAGATCTAGAATTTAAAAACATTATTGTTCCAACCGAATTATTAACCCAATTAGTCCACGCATTTACTTGTTCATTACCTGCAGTAAATTTTTTGTTTCTACCGCTTTTCATTCTACTGAGAGCATCCTCTAAAGCTCTTCTATAAGGTTTACCAAAAGCAGCTTCAAGCTTATTCATGTTAGATTCCCCAAACATTTCATCAACGTTGGTTTGCCATTGCTCTAAATACTTTTTTCTTTTAATAGAATTAACACTATCTAAAAGATCTGTTGTAATAGTACCAGCTAGCCAGCCTTCTTTAGGTGTTACATATCCGTCACCTTTTTGCATAGCTATCAGTTGGTCACCAAATTGTTTAAGATCAGGATTTGCGTTTACATAATCAACTAATTTTTGTTGATTTGTTTTAAATATACCAGGTATTTTATTTTCTTGCTGATCCCATATATAAACCCGCACAGCTTGTTCTCTTGTATATTCTTCAACACCTTTTTTAGAAAGATCTTTAGGTATAATATTTAAATCTTCTTTCAAAGTTTTATAATCTTCAAACATAGCAACTCTAGCAGATGAAACATCATTCATTGCTCTGCCATAAGGATCTAATAAATTATCTTTATAAAATTGCATTTGACTATCACCTACTTTACCTTTACCTAAAGTTTTATATAATAAACCTACAAAGTCTTCAGCACTAGGCGGTATAAAAAAATTAAACGTTCCTTTGCTTGCTCCTCTTACGGTAGCACCGGCTCTATCAAATCTTTGGTATGTTTTAATACCAGTTTTATTTTCAATAATTTTATTAAAAGTATCGTCTAAATCTTGCGATTTACTATATTTTATTCTTGCTTCATTAGCTTGATCATCAATTTTTTTAAGTCGATCAATAACCATTTTACTAGGCCCTGAGGTAACTGCATCGCTAGTCCACCAAGATTTAGAAAATTGTTCAGATTTAGGTAATTTAGAATTATTATTTTTAGCAGCTTGTAATGTTGACTTAGATAATTTTAAAATTGCCCTAGCCTGATCTTCATTTTGAAAAGAAAAAGCATCAGTATTAGATAAAATTTCTTTTGTTTCTTTTGTTAAAGATGGAACAGCAATTCGGAATAAACTTACTGCTTTTTTATATTTTCCATTAAAATTAACATCATTTCTACGATAAAATTTCCATCGAGTTCTAACCGTTACGGTAGCATTTTTTTGTTCTAAATTTGGAAGAGGAGCATTCAAATTATTTGATCCTATAACAAAAGACCCTAAATCGCCAAATGATATAAAGGTTCCGTTTGTTGAAATTTTATCTTTTTTTTCAGCTTTTTCTGCTTTATTAAGATACATACTACTAACAAGCTCTATAGGCATTTCAAATTTTGACTCTGTTTGACTAGTATTAAGTTGCCTATTAGCTTCTTGATAATAAGCATCAGGTACTATTATTATTTTTTGATTTTCTTTAATTGTGTATATAATTTCATTTGTTCCATGATTTTTAATAATACGATCAATTAAAGAATTTCTATTAATGTCTTTTTTTATTATTTCATCTATAAATGCTTTATCCGCAGAATTATTAGTAAAAAGACCGCCTTTAATATTTTCTCTTAAAAATATTGTACCTAATTGTGCATTTTCATTCTTTTTTACTTCAATAAAAAACTTTTTTCCGTAAAGTTTAAATTCTATATCTATTTCTAAAGGACTCAAGTTTATTTTTACATCAGATAGAGGTAAACCTTGTTGCATAAGATTTAATAAAACTTTCTCAACTTGTTTTTCAGCCTCAGGCCATGCTAGTTTTCGCGCTTCTTTTTTAAATAAAATATAAGGTTCTAAATATGTTTTATATATATCATTATATTTTTCATATAACAAAGGATTAGCTTCAATTTTATTATTTATTTTTACTAAAGCGTCTTTAATACTTTTTTGTGTAGGCCTTACATTTAACAATTTAGCTAATTCTGTAATTTCTTTAGGAGTTGGGGGATTTACATCAAAGTTTTTTGAAAACAATATTCTACTGTCTTTACCACCTTCTAAGTCGGCGCTTTCATTATCAATTTCATTACCAATTTCATTAATAGGATCTATTTCAAATTCGCCCTTGTTATTTGTATTTAAAAAAGGAAATTTTATAGGTATTATAGGCTTATTATTTGAGTCTAAAAGAAAAGCGGTATCGTGTATTTCACCAAGTAATTGACCATAAGTCGTTCCAATAAGCTTGCTTACGCTTTCTAGATTTTTTGCAAATTCTAGCTGCTCAGGTGGCGCCTTCTTATCAGGCATAACATAGTTGTTTAGTATATCACGTCCAGTAAGAAATTTAACTCCATTTAACTCTTTATATTCTACTATATAACCAAAATCTCCCCCCGCTTTTGCTTGAACAATATATTTTTGTTTAGGATTTACACTTTCATAAATATGTTTTGAATTAGTTGATTTTCTATTTCCGTATCTATCTTTTTTAGCACTTGGATCTACTGTGAGAATGTCTGTTTTTTTGTCCCAAAAGCGTAAGTCACTATCAGCATCTTCAAAATCTATAGGATCTTCTTCTAATATACCGTTTTCTATGGGTGTATAAAAAACTAAATCAAATTTAGCTCCCTCATCCCCGTTTTTCCATTCTTCAACAGCATTACTTTTTAATGTATCATAAAAAAATGTTTCTTTAGTAGCGGTTCTTTTAATTTCTGTTATAAGCTCTTTGTCTACATTATATTCTTGATAAAAATTGCTTTTAGGGCTACCAACTTCATACCCAATTTGTTTTGTTGAATTATTTTTAGTATTTAATTCTAATTTTAATTTTAGTCCTCTAGGATCATTTATTTTTTTATAGAATACTAAACCTTCAGTAGCCTTATCCATTCTATCGTACCACCTAGGATCTGCCAGAGGATTATACTGGTCAAATGCGTTAAAAGCTAATAACTTATTATTTTGAAAAGCTATTTGTTTTTTACCGCTATATCTTTTCCAATAATCCCAAGCTTGGTCAAGATTCCCATCAATTAAAGCAGCAAGGCACCAAGGGTTTGCTTTTTTACCCCAATTAGAATCAATTATTTTTCTAACATCTGCCTGACCTGCTCTGCTGTCTTCAATTTCATATGTAGTAATACCATCGGCAAGCTCTTGTTTATTGCTAAACGTAGATAAATTATCAGGATTAATTTTCTTAGGAGAAATATCCCCTGCAAATTTTTCTAATAATTCATTAGGATTTTTGTAGCTAAAAGGGTCTAATTTATTTTTAGCAGCTACTTTAATAGCATCCTCTACCTTATACCCATCTTCAGGTAATATTAAGTTACCATTACCCATGTAAAACAGTGCTAGCTTTTCGTGCTTGCTTTTTTTGTTTTCAGGAATATCTAAAGTATCAACCCATTTAAACAAATTATCAACTTGTTCAGAAGCATCTTTTAATTCAGGTCTTTTACCTATTAATATTTTTTCATAAGCATTTCTGGATGATTTAGAATATTTAATAAATAATAAGTTATTATTATTTCCACCTATGTTTAAACTATTTAATGTCTGTAATTCCATTGACTTACTAAACAATAATCTACTTTCAACACCACCCGCTCTAGCGGATTCAGTTTCTTTCGTTGTAATATCCGGTCTTGGCTTTGCTTGAAGCTGTTTGCGTATTTCTTGATTAGTCATGACTTTAGCCATCATGTTAAAAATACCTTTAGCTGTTTGAGCGGCTTTATCTCTAGGCCCAGCCATTTGTCTACCGTCTACTATATTTACTGCTTTAAGTATTGAACTATTATCAATACCTTTTAATTTTCTATAAGGAACTAACCCTGCATCTTTTGTGCCTCTTGCTAGTCTTTCATATAAGTTAATGTTCTTTAATAAGTTATTAGGAACTCCTGTAGCTGTGCCTATTAAGCTTTCAGGTACTGATGCACCCTCTAATACTGCAGCGCCTGGTAAAGCTCTTCTAATGTCGCTTACGTTTGTTTCAATCCAAGTAAGAAGTCTGCCCAACTCCGCTTGAGTAAAATTAGAAGATCCTTCAAACTTTTTAATTGGTATATTAAGTTCTTTAGCTAAGTCTTCTTTACCCCAATTTGGTAATTTTTTAAATGTAAATTCATCTGGGGCAAGCCCATCTATTCTGTTAGCTACATTTTCTTCAAAACCTGTTCTGCTCTTAGGTAAAAGAAATTTATTTTTAACTTCAATTAATCTTTCTGTAGGCTTTGTTTCTGCAACTTCAATTTCCACTTCTGGTGCTGCTTCAGCGGCTACGCTTGGTGATTCTGTAATATCATCTGTAAATTCTTCACCTAATATTTTGCGTGATGCGGTTATAGATCTTACTGGCAGATATTTATTTATATATGCAGCTAAAGGAACATTAGAAGTAGGATCATATGCTTTAATTAAATCTAATATACCTCCAGTTCCAGTTTCAATTTCATCCGTAAGTAATTGTTTATCAAAGCCAGGAGCATTCCTGCGTTTTTCAACTATTTTATTTACTATAGGTTTAAATTGCTCAATTATTTCAAAAGCCGCACCATCTGCACCTTTTTGCTCATATAATTCTTGAACTTTGTTTGATGCATCTTCGGATCTTGATTCTTTAATTATTGTTTCAACACTAGGCTCAGAAATTTTTCCTTTTTGTATTTCTTGAACATCTTCTAAAGTTAAAGTGCCTTCTTTTAATTTTTTACCTAAAGATTTTAAAAATTCAACGGTATCTAGTCCAGGCCCTAGTTTAAATTCGCTTTTACCATTACTAGCTTTATTTATAGCGTTCATTATACCCAATGGTAAATATTGAAGTAAACCTTTGTTGTTTTTAGCTTCTAAATCTAATCTTCCAGATGCTACTTCTTCTAAAAATTCAGTTAGTATTTCATCTGATCCATTCCCAGCTCGTTCTGTAATTCTTACATAAGCCTCTAAGTTATTTTTTTGTAACCATGCTAAAACCGTATTTGCTAAAGGCAAAAAACTTTCAGAATCAGTTGAATAGCCTGATGTAAAAATAGTGTGGCCAATTTCATGTATGCTTGTACCGGTTTTACCATTATTAATAGCATTAGGTTTTACTATAACTATATCAAAAACATCTTTATTTGTTTTAGTATTTTTAGTAGCAACATTTGCACCATTAGCCGTGCCATCATTAACGCCTTTTGTAAATTGTTCAATTAGTTCTTCTGCTTCAATTTCGGTTAAAGCGTTATTAGGATCTGCAAGTCTTTTTTGTATTGCTTCGATAAATAATGAAATAGCCTCGGCTTTTGTTTCAGCTACTTCATACGTTTGATCAACTCCTGACTCTTTTAAAGTTTTATTAGTTTTAATATCACTTGCAAGATTTTTTTCAAATGTTTCAATTTGCCAAATTTTTTCAGCTCTTTTATTTAAATCCGGTTTTGTAATATCTACTTCTCCTTCGCTTTCTAATTGTAATTTAGCTTTATTTATATACTCATTTCTTTCTGCTTGTGGTAATAAATTTATATTTATTTTAAAACTTCGCCTATACAAATCTCTGGCTCCTTGAATCTCATTAAATTGTTCTTTTAAAGATTTTAAAGATGTTTCTTTATCCTCTTTTTTTATAGCCGAGTCTTCTTCTATAGCTTTAGCTTGTAATCTTAAATCTTCTTGCACTTCTGTTGCTTTTACAAAAAGCATAAATCCATCACTAGTCAAGTTAGCATTAACATTTTGCTCAACTTGATTTATTATATTAAAATTATCTTTTTCTAATTGAACAACTTGTAATTTTAGTGCTTTAGCGCCTTTTGTTCTGCCGTCTAAGCTTTCTAAAGAAGTATTTAATTGTTTTATTTGATTAAGATTTTTTCGAAAACCTTCATAGCTATTATAATCAGAAAGATTAGCTAAAACTACTCCTTGAATAAAAGGCACAGAAGAAAAAGCTGTACCTAAAAAACCTCCACTAACCATTGCTTGAGAAACATTATCCCATATCCCAACAGTGTCTTTTTTACCTCCAAATGTTCTATCAATCCAATTTTGTGCTACCACCGTGCCACCTTCTGTAAAAGATTCTATAGCCGGATCTTTTAATAAAGTTATAGGAATTTGTTTTTTTATAAACTTTTTTACTCCCATTTCTATTAATTCTCGCTTGCCTACATTTTCAATTGCTTTAAAGCCTCGATTAAAAATTTTCATAGTGGGAGCAAAACCTAATACTACTTCTGCAGCTGCAAATCCTGCTGATATACCTATTTTTTTACCTATAGAATCGCTTGTGCCTAAAAGTTTTTCGTCTTCTTCTAAAGCAACTCTTTTATCCTCATAACTAGAAAGAGATAACATAGTAGCGCCAGGACCTAAACCTGTAGACATCATAGCTAGAATACCTGCTTGACTAGTTAACTCTTGTAAAAAAAATTCAGTAAAATTGCTACCATTTTCAAAAGCATCTTCAAACTTAATAGGATCTGAAAATTCTTCTTGCATTTGAATTTCTTTTTTTTGCAGTAAATCACTTGTATAATTAAATAATCCAGCTGGATTTTTTGGTTGTTTTTTTCCTGTTATTTCTTCTAATATAAAGTCTGCTGAATCGTTTAATATTCTAGATACACCTCCAGCAAAATTTAATGGCACTTTACCTAACTGAAAAGCAACGTTTGACCCCAGCCTAGCAGCAGTGCTATAATTTTTCTTTAAAAAACTTAATTCAGTTTTTAAATCTCCTAATTTTGCTGGAGTTAATTCAATTTTGTTAGCAATAGCATTAAGAGCGTCGTTTACATTTTGATTATCTTCTACTAATTCTTTATATAAATTAAATGTAGCTTTTGGAACTTCTTTATTATTATCTAAAACAATAGTTTCAGCTTGCTCTACAGCATTTATATATTTATTAACTAGATTATTATATAAATCAGCAGTAGCTTGAGTAACAAAATTTTCAGGTTTACCAAGTCCTTGTATTCTATCTAAATAAACCTTAGCATCTTTAACACTATTTAATCCAGTTAAATCAAATTTATAATCTTCATCTGAAAAAAGATTAGATATATTTTCTAAATTAGCAAAATCTGCAGATTTACTATAAGCTTCTGAAATAGAACTATAATCATTACTAAGCGCCGTGTATTTATCATTTAAAGAAATAAATTCATCAACTTTTTTATTTACTAATTTGTCTTTTGTTTTATTAGAAACTTTTTCTGAATAATTTTTTACATTTTGTTTTATTTTATTATATCTAAACTCATCTTTAATTATTTTTTCAGCTAATTTTTCTATTATTTTTTGAGGCGGATTATATACAGGAGAAGCATTAATATTATATTTACTAGGATTATTTAAAATATCCCTAGCTTTTTCTAATTCTTCAGCATAAAGAGCATCTTCTGTTTGAATTGTTTCATTAGTATTTGGGTCTATTATAGGCGAATTATAAAAACTTATATCCTCCTTTAAAAATTTCTTATCTTCTTCAGATAATGCTATATATTCTGGGTCAGAAGATCCTTCTAATTCTTTTTGTCTAACTTGATTTCTTACACTAGTTTTTTGTAATGGTAAAACCAAAGAAGTATCTCCCAAAGCTGACGCCGTATCGGGTGCTACAGTTTCCTCTACAACAGTCGCATCCTCTTCCGTTGTAGGGTTTTTCTTTCCCTCTTTAGTAGGGTCAGTAATTACTTTTTCTGTAACTTCAGTTTCTTCATCATTAACTTGTTTTATAGTAGGGTTTTTTTCAAATAACTCGTCAAGAGTTATTCCAGCATCCTCAGCAACAGCAGTTAATTGTTCTGTAGTAAAAGTAGCACCATCAAAAATATATTTTGGCATAATTTAATTATTAGTTTTAATTTTTTCCAGTATTAAAATTTCTTCCTTGAGTTATGTCTAGTTGCAATTGATTAGTTGTGTTTGTTGCGTCACTTTGCACCTTACCCATTTTTTCTTCTATTAATTTTAAAAATTTATTTTTAAAACCCAGCCCTTCTTTACTGCCTCCAATACCTGGATATTTACTTAATAAAACAGTATAAAATCTTTTAGCTCCAGCAGTAGTGCTTAACTGAAACGATTCTTCTGCTTTTGGTTTTATACCTTTTTCTTTATCTTCTTTAATTTCTGGAACAATAATAATATTTGTCTTTGCATCATATTCAGGTAATTTAGTATCAAGATATTGTGACCAAGCTGTTGCTGGATTCTCAGTAAATTCTTTATATAATTCTTCTGGAGTTATTCCAATAGTTTCATTAAATTTTCTTGAGTCGCTTTTTACTACTGGTTCTGGGTCTATGCCATACCATCGCGGAACATTATTAGCCATACCATAGTCCCCTGTTGAATTTTTAAATTTTTCTTGATAGTCTGGAGTGATAACAGATCCTTCAAATTCAGGGCTGATTTGGCCTGTTCCTCTACCTTCGGGATATTGGTCTTTTTCACCCATTATATCTACAACTATACTATTAACAGAATGCAAATCTTTTTTTGCAAACCCTGCCGCAACTTTTGTAATAGCTTCACGTGCATTTTCATAATATTTTTCTTTAGTCATTTTACGAGCATCCATTGTTAACTTACCGTTGTTATCAATAAGACCGATTTGAATTAAAGCATCTTTTACACTTTTGTCCCATTGAGGAACTGTGGGTAGCTCTTTGCTTAAAAACGCTACACTTGGTACTTTATAAGGTTTTTCTAATCCTTTACCAGTAAAAGTGTAATATTGAACACCATTTACATAAGTTGTTTCAACTTTGCCATCTTCAACTCCAGATAAAATATTAGCAGCACTCCAATACTTATCATCTAATGCGGAGGCTCCTCCTTGATTAGACATATTTTTTATTCGCTCGTCACCATTCTCAATCCAATTTTGTTTAAATGTTGTTTCAGCTTCAGCATAACCAACAAGTTGATTTAATTTTTTTATTGTTTCATTTCTTTTTTGCAACACTTCAGGACCTCCTATTCCACTTCTAACCTGCAAAGACAATTCTGTATTTTTTCTAAATAATTCTAAAGCCTGATCTTGCACGGCAATACTTCCTTCGTTTTTTTGTATTCTTTCAAAATACTTTTCAGGATTAATGTACATTGCTTTAGCAAGTTCTGCTTGACGCTTTTTATTAGCAACAGCTTCCGCATTACGCATTTCACCGTATTTTTTTAAACCAGTAGAAAACACATCGCCTACCCCTTTAAGTGCTGCAATTGTTGGTCCTGCTTCTGATATTACTACCGTTTCTGGACTTTCATAAGTACTTGCCATTATTTATATTTTTTTAAAATTGTTGTACAGCATTTATATTACCTCCCGTAGCTATTTGGCTATCAAGACCTGCGGAAAAAAATTTAACTGGAGTTTTTATTGGCGTTGCCATGTTTTGAAAAGCAGCAGCGTAAGCCTCATTAGCTGGTGTTAATCCGGTACTAGCTTGAGCAGTTGCCGTCCCGCTACCTAAAGCGCCTATTCCACTCCCTATAATACTTCCAGCTCCTTGAATTCCAGCACCCATTATACTAGCTGCATCAGCACTTCTTTGCGCCGCTACCTGTTGCTGTCCTGTTTGTTGTGCAGTTTTTCTATTTAATTGCTGCATCATTCTATTGTCTTTTTCTCTATAAACAAATTCTTTGCCTTGAGCTTCAATTTGTTGTTGTCTTGTTGCTTCCCCAAATAAACCTGCTTGTACTCTTTGCGCCTCAGCCATTTTCATGCCTTGTAATCTAGATTCTCCTTGAGCTTTTAATTGTTCGTTTTTAGCTTCTTGTGCTTCTATACTAGCTGCAACACTTTTTTTACTAGCAGCAGCAGCCTGAGCCAACGCGGTAGCGCCCCCAGCACTTGCGCCAGAAGCCATTAGAGTATCTAATGTGTTTGCTAAAGCTATATCAGTTTGTTCCATTTGAATTTCAGCCGCACCCGTAGCAACGCCCATATTGGCGTATGGATTTGATAAATCACCTGATAAGTCTGTTATCATTGAAGACAAGTCTTCCGCATTTTCGTAAGGGTTAATTACTGGAATGTCTCTTTTTCTCTGCTCTTCAAGCATAGATATTTGATCTCCTATTCTACGGGCCTCGTTTCTAGCTCCTTTGGCTGCTTGTTTTTGTTGATTTGATGCTATTGCACTGCTTCCTAAGGTAGCCGCTGCACCAATTACAGCTGCGGTTATTGCTCCCATTATTAAATGTTTTTAATTAATTCATGTGACGAACTATCATCTACAGTCCATCCTAATTTTCTATGCATTTCTATTAAATGTTTATTTCTACCAATACTAAACATATATGATTTACCTAATTTTTTACAAGCTTTTTCTGCGCCTGTAATTAATAACTCTATTGCTTTTTTACGATCTTTTTCTCTATATTCTGGATCTGAAACTATCCATTCTAGCAATACAGCGTCAGAATTTGTTAAATAAATAAAACCAGCACATATTGGTTTATTATTTTTTTCTACCATTAATCCGCCTTTACCATTATTAGGCAAAAAAGATTTAGGAGGATTAACCCAATCAGGCCAAGATTCCCACCATTTACATAATGTTTCCCAATCGTTTTCTTTTAAAACTCTAAGTTTTAAATTACTCATAAAATTTTATTTAATAACTTGATTCTACGTACTCCGAAGATACAGCAAATAATTCTTTCATACCCCCTATATCGGTAACATTATCAGTAGACATTGTTACTGTAGTAAAATAACCCTTTATACCGGTCATACTAGTGCCCCAAAGTATTTCTCCAGGAGCAACTGTACTGTTATTTGGTATAACGGCTTTGTATTTATTTTCCATACGAGCAAAACCAGCGTTGTTTATAGGCGGTATTAAACGCGTTGGATATTGATTACCATAGTTATCGTAAGATCCCTCATTATAGCTCCATATGGCTGGTGTATTAGCTATTACGGGGTTTGTTACCGTAGCATTTCCCCCATCAAATGTATAAGTTTGGCTTATGTCTCCGGCATCACCTGCTAAATTAGGACCGCCTACACCAGTTAGGTCAGAAACAATACGATCTACTTGCCATCCATTGTCGCCTTCGTAATTAATTGTTTTAAAGTTTTTCTGCAAAGAAACGTTAGGGTTAAATATAAATTTAATACTTGCTTTATAATTTACACCATAAAATTGTGCTCTAGGCACTGCTGCAGAATTATGTACATACATTCTACCTGAGTTAAATGTATAATAAAAATTCTTAAGACTAGTGCTAAAGTAAGGTTTATAACTGTAAAAACTTGTCCAACCTTTTACTGCTTCATCAAATGATAATGTTTTAAATGTTGCATTAGGATTTGCTGAATTCTGCTGTAAAGAAACTACATATTGTTTTGTATATATATCAAAAGCACCATAAGCTTTACCTTTGCCGAAAGAAGCATTATCTAATGTTGAAAATTCATCTCTAAAAAAATCAACCATACCATAATTAGATATTTCTGTTAACCCATCTTGAGATAATCTTAATACAGCATTTCTATCTTTATCTGTAAAATATATTCTTCTACCATAAACCGCAAAGCTTTCTGGATTTCTACTAATACCAAAGTTACCTACATACGCTTGATTTTGTCCAATAACTAATTTACCAGAAGTAGTTATAGCACCCCCTTCAGCGGAATATATCGCATCTTTATCTATTAAAGATTGACTTACTTTATTTTCTTGAAATATTATTAAGTTATTATCTTGAGCATATAACTTTTGTATAGAGCCATTTGAAGGGTCTAGTGCTTTAGTTATATCTTCGCCTACAGAAAACACATTAGTATTGTTTATACCAGTAGTAGAATTAAATATGCCAGAATATATCATTGCATTGGGTCTAATAGAAGCATTTGGCTCTTCTTCAACCAAATAAGCTCTAGCACCGTAACCTACATCTGTATTATTATAACCTCCTCTAATTCTAGCTTCTTCTATATACCAGTTTTTTGGATATAATCCAGTACCTGCATTAACAGCAGCGCCACTATTATCAACAGAAACAGGCATGGTGTTATCACCATTTGAACCATTCCAAACAGGATTATCATTTGCATCTACCGTTTTCCTAAGAATAAAGCTGTTAAAGTATTTTACTTCTATTACTGCAGACATATGTATATTATTACTTATTTATTTTTTTAATTACTTTGTTACTATGGCTCTATAACTGGTATAGCTTGAGTTATATCTTTTTTGCCATCTGATCCAAAATATGCTGTCCATTCTCTAAATATATTATTAACAGGAGTAGATGGTTCAGCGGAAGCATTTTGAGTTCCATATTTTGCATTAATAGTATTTGCAGAAACAGGTCTATATGAATACCATGCTTTACTTGTTGACCAATTAGAGGGTGTCCACTTATTTTGTAATTCTCTATCCGTATAAAACTGGCTAACATATTTCATATCCCATTCTCTTGCATATAAAGGAGCAGCAGCAGTTCCAACAAAAGCTGCAGCCGCAGCAGATGTGTTTTGTCCTTCAGAAATAATACTATATTCATACGATCCTGGAATTTCTCCTCCACCTATATTAAGCTGTGTTGGATAATAAAAATCTCCCCATTGTGCTTTAACACTTACAAGCCCACTAGCCATTCCACCAGCCCAAACACCTTGTGGGAAAACAGCATTACCTCCAGTACCTTGAGCATAATAACCTAAAACTATATAGTCAGTATATCCCTGTGGGAACACTGCCGCATAAGGGTATCTTATTATTAATCTATAATCTCCAAACTTAGAGCTAATTCCATATGATTGGCTTTGACCTATAACAAAGTTTTTTCTTGCTACTACAGTTAAATCAGGTGAAGATGTTGCTGATTTTAATGATAAATCTCCTTGCAATGTGTTTGTTTTTAAAGAAGCATCAGATGGTTCTTTAGATTGTAAATAGGTTTGATACTGATTAAATTGATCTGCTTCTGTATATTGTTTTATCCATCCGTTTCCAGGAGCATTGGTAGATTGATCTATGTTATTGTTTGAATAATTACCGTAAAGATTACTATTTGTTCCGCCAAAGAGGCAAGGTTTACCTTCAACATCAGTAGCGGTAACCCACGAACCACCTACAGAAGATCTATATTGTAATTCTATAGGTAATGCAAAGAAAGTACTATACTGCCTAGGGTTACTTTCCGAGTAAAAAGCATTAGCTCGCGTTTGATTTAATGTTGCTTCAACAGAAATAAACCCAGTACCTGCTGTTAAGCCGCCTTCTGCTTGATCACTTACGCCTAAAGCATTTTGAACAGTATTTAAAAAAGTTCCGCTATTTGTGCCAACAGTAATATTTTCAGATTTAGTTACTATATAATTATTAGAACTATCAGGTAGTTCATTTGCAGTAAATTCTAAGCCGGAAATAGGTGCGGTGTTAAAGCCCTCTACTCCTTGTGGAATAGAACCTGTTGCGCTTCGTGTCCAAACAATAGTTGATGATCCTGTAGAAGTAGCTGTACTTTGAACCCTTGAATTTGCACCTTCGCCAAAACCAGGGTTAATAGGTAATTCACCAAATGTAGGAGATAAATTACAAGTAGCTTGTTTACCACCTGCATCAGTTAATACGGCTATTAAATTAACTGGACCAGAAACTATTGTGCTCGTAGTTATACCCCCTGTAGCTGGATCTATACTAAAATTAGAAGCGGAAGAGGGGTCTAAAGACCATGTTAAATTACTTAAGCTGTTTGGCGCGCCAGCAGGCATACCATTATTTCCTGCCACAGTATAAAACACTCCATCCGCTGGCCCTGTTTCCGGAATTTTTAAACCTCCTGCAGGACAATTTGTTATAACAGGAGATACATTTTCTAAAGTTCCATTTACTTGTGGTTTAGTAGTAAAATTTTCAACATTAAAAACAAATTCATAATCCATCTGCCCTGCAGCAATAGCATCTGGGTCGCCAAAGAAAAAATATTGTCCGGGAGCTGTTTTTAAAGCATAAGAATCATAAGGTAAACTTGTTTGTGTAAAAGACGGAAACCCTGTTGGTAACGTAGTGTTTTTAGGAAATTTTTCTAAAATAAACTTAGCGTTAGATCCGGTAAGAGGTATAATTGTACTTGTTCCTTGTGTTATACTAGCTAAAGTTATATTGCTATCTAATGGTACCGGTGGATTTAAAACAGTATTGCTTATTTCAGGTGCAAAAGGATTAGTTACATATGAGCCGGGAGCATCGCTTTCTTTTCCTTTATATTCAAATTCATAAAGTCCAACTAAACTTGTAACCCCTTCCTCTACAGCAGTATTTAAATCTGATATTAATCCAGTAGTAGAAGTTTCCCAGAATATATTTATTCTTGATTCTACCGGTTGTGTTTCATAAACTCCTAAGAAAAATGAATAAGCTGATGTTGAGGGTAAAGATCCTATTGCGTTTCCAGGCGTTTGAGTTATTCTGCCTAAATAAGGGTTTGATATTGTTTGGTAAATATCAGTATAGTCAGCGGTAGTACCTAATACAAAGTCTTGCTCACCAATTGTATTTACAGTATTAGAGTTTGTTCCTGGATAAAACTGTTTGTTAAAAGTAGGAATAGCGGCATCTGCATCAGGTGTTACTCTACCATAAAGCTGAATTGAACTTCTATACTGTTTTTGTTCCGGACCTACTTCAGATAAATCTCTAGGAACTTTATTTATATTATCATTTATTAAAGTAACAAAGGCCGTTGATCCAGTAACATCACCATCAGGAATAGTACCTCCTGGGTAACCATTTAATATTCCCGGTAGGTATACATTATAATATTCCTGTTCAAATTGTTTAACTACGATTTTATAAGAATACCAACCTAAAGGGTTATAACCCCCTGTTCCATCATTAGCGGGAGGCTGATCTGTATTTCCATTATACAAACCAGGATAACCTGGTAAATCATTTCTTGGCTCTGCCTTAGGTATTATAGAATTAAATAATACTTTTAATGAGTCCCCTGGCCATGTACTGATTTTCTCAGCCTCTGTGTTTATATCTGCAGTGGTTTTATAAGGATGAAAATAGGTAGCTCCTCCAAAAGAACCATTACCTCCTGCATTTAAAATATCACCATCATTAACAGAGGATAATATTACTGTAGATGATCTACCAAATTTATCAGATAATACAACTCCTACTTGATAATTTCTATTTTGCTTTAAAGTATGCATAGGATATTCCGTAATGCTTGTCGTGCTTAAAGTATCATTAGCATTAATAGCAAAAGGATATTTATCAAATGCGCCTACGTTATAATCTAATTGATTTGGGGGGGTATGCTTATCTTGAAAGTTGCTATATATAACTCTATTACCGGAAATTTCTTGACCAAAAGCTCTAACAGGCACTTTGTCATAAACTCGTACAAGTTGAGATTCCGGTAAAGTTCTAAAAGGTTTTCTTGATTGATATTGATAATCTATAAAGTTAGCATTGTTGGGCAATGATGAATTTAATATAGTATCTAGTACCGTTACAGCAAGACCATCTGATTCTTTATACAATATATCAATTTCTTGTATTTTGTAATCTGTAGAAATATTGGTAGAAGGCAAAGGAATGTTTAAAATAACTTTATTAACTTTATTTTGCATAAAATTAACTACAGTGCTTCTAAATGTATCTTCTTCATCTCCTGATAAAAAATAACCATCTTGTTGTGGTATAAAAACTGCTTGTGTAAATGGCGCAAAAGGAGAATATTCTCCATCCGTAAATTTATATCTATAACTAAATCTAGCAAATTTAGATCTTAAATAATCTGGATCCCCAGGATATTCAACATCGTAGTCAGGGTTTGCATTAAAAGTTATTGTTTCATTATTTGTCCAAGAAGAGCTTGAAGATAATGTTACCGCTCGAACAGCTGGATTACCCGAGGGAGCACCTACACTTACAACAGTAATAGATCCAACTATATTAGTACTAGAAACTGTAGCCCCTGGTGTTATTTGCCCTTGAATGCTGCTGTCTAATATGTTTACTATAGTTCCTGTTCCACTTCCATTAGTACTTCCTAAACCTCCATTGGGAAGATATTGGCTAACAACATCTAACATTGAAGTAGAGTACACGGGAGGGTTTTCTCCATTAGATCTATATAAATTTATACATTCATAAGGATATAATTTTGCTACAGAAATTTGTTCTTCTAAAGTATAATAATTAGATTGAAGAACTTTTACCCCAGCTACAGTTGTTTCTGTAGCAGAAAACGCAGCTTGAGATATATTTAACTTTCTAGGTTGATTTCTATTATCAGTCCAAAACAATAAGTTTTCTAATACATTAATTCCAATAATAGGATTTGTTTTTGAAAAATTTAACCAACTACTAGAGTTTGTTGAAGTAGTACCTATTAATTGAACAACATCACCAGTAGAAACATTATAAGAAAAAATAAAGTTATTTGAAGTTGGGCTGTATGTATTTCTAATTGGAAAATTTGGGTCAGTGTAATCTGTTAAAAAAACATAGATGGTGTTAGCATTAACGTCGGTATATTCTCCAATAACATCTATATTAGGATTGTTAGCTAAGCTCCTAAAATCTGCTATTAGCTGATTACCCCTAACGTTTTCTAAAGCACCTACATCAGGCCCTTCTGATTTACTAACTTGTATATTAATTCCTTCTCTATATTCCCCAGATGGTAATAACCTACCATCCAAATCTTGATTCATTTTGGATTTAATAAAAGCATTTTTAACTTCAGCCATTTAATTTACGATTTAATCCATTTAGATTTATTTCTCATTACTTGTACTATTTCATCTAATTTAATATTAGACAATCTAATTTTAGCATTTCTGAGCTTTGCACTTTTTTCTCTTTTATATCTATTAACTAAATATTCGGGGGTATTTGCTTTGGTGGATAAAACGGCATGATTAATATATGAGTATATCGCATCCTCCGCCATTTTAGGAACTTTCATGTCCTGGTCATATGCTAGTCCGTCTGATATATATTCTAAAATAATAAGCTTACCTCTCAAGTCGCTAGAAAAAGACATTTTACCTTCTCTGCTGTTTATAGTAAACCAACCATTAACTTGAGATGTTTCAGGTTCTAACCCATAACGTTGACCTAAAAATGCTTGAGCAAATCCAGCTTGACCATAAGGATATATACCACTAGCTAAAGCATCACTGTCTATATTGCCTACTATTAAGTTATCATTTGCTTTTGCCCATCTTTGCTCTGTTAATGAAGTTGCATCTAAATCTTCATCAAAATCATCTTGAATAGGTATACCTTGCCAATCTTGTGGCAATAAGCTTTCCGGATTAGAAGTTAAAGTTGTAGGATATATAATGTGCTTAACACCTAAAGAATCAACCCAAGATGTTTTAACGTAATTAACATAGTCTTGAGGAATTGGTATAGACAAGTTTGGGGGAATGGTTGCTTCTTGAGATTTTATACTTCTTAATGTGTCATAACTAAATTCTTGCAATGCTCTTTTAACATGAAATATAACATCAGTACGTTTTACATTTGCTATTATTTTACCGGCCCCAACATAACCAACCATAAAATTTGTAACTAAATCAGGTATACTTACATATTGATAACCTCCGTAATTTTCTTCTACAATATTTCCATAAGCATCTCCAGCCCCATATTGTCCGCCAGTTAAAACTTTTAATTGAATTACTACAACCGTAAATTGTGCAGGAATTGCTGTAATTGTTATAACGTTATTAACAACTGTATAAGCTTGTGTATATTCTGTATAAGTTCCAGGAATACCTGTATCGCTAGTATATAATTTAAAATTATTTAATCCATAATTAACTTCTGCAGGATCAAAGCTTCCAAAAACTAAATCAGTATTAAAATTAGCCGTAAAAACATTGTTTGTTCCGTCTGCAACAAAACTTTGTGCGCCTTCGTAATATTGTCTATTGGTTTCTTGTATTAAACCACCATCAGGTTTGGCCATAATTTATTAGCTTTTTTTATTCATTTCATCCATTTGCACTTGCTGTGCAGCGGCTTGTATTATTTGAGGATCTCTTATTACTATTCCAGCATAAACTAATATTCGTAATATTAATTCAGTTTGTTCAGATATATGCAACTCAAAGTCTCTTGACCCGGTTGTTACAGTAGCGCTAAACGGGGTAGCATTATATTGATATTGGCCTAGTGTACCTACAGTAAAGCCCCATATAGGATCTAAAGGTTTTCTAATGTAATCAACTTGTATGTTATTTGTAATACTTGTAGGTCTAACAAATAATTTTTGATTCTCATATAAATATGTTGGAAAAGTTGTTGTTGCTTTTGTTAATTTTGATTTTTCGGAGTAATAAAAATCATTTCTTTGAAGTCTTTGTAGTTCAACTTCATTGTTGTAAGTTACAGTGCCTAACCTATAAAAAGTTGATGTTGCGCCGTAAGAATCTGTAGTTGGTAAATTAAAATATGTTTGTCCAGGAGTAGATAAACTATCATATATAGCATTACCAAATGTTTTAAATATAGCTATTTTTTCATCTATATTTTCTACTCTATCGGAATAATTAAAATCCGTTTGTGGCACACGTATTTGTTGATTTAAGTCTTCAAAGTATTTTTCAAATACTTCAAGCTGAACTTGGGCGCCTACTGAATTAAATTCATCAGGAGTCATATAGCCTCTTTGTTCTTTATTTAATATCAACAAAACTGTTTGATATACAGTATTTACATTTATTGCCATTGTTTGTTTATTATTAATTATAGCGGCTAGGCCACTTTTAGTGCGGCCTAACTACTATAATATTACACGTTATGAAAGTTTTTTCTCTATAGATCTATAGATTTCTATACCTTCATCTGTTTTAAAGTAAGCAGCCATAGCTGAATACGGATTTTCATCAAAAGGAACAGTAATTACTTTTCTACCATTTGATGCCCAAGTAAATGTTCTTTGATCTTGTGATAATTTTAATAACCCGCTTTCAGTAGCATTAATTGCCACGTTCCTAAGTTGTACGTTATCGTCATTAGCAAGCTCTATGAATAGATCCGCGTTTCTTTGTGCAAATAATATCAAGTCTCTTCTAATCTCCTTAGAACTCATGCTAGATACCTTAGATCCAATCTCTACTCTTAGCACTGCTTCAGCAATGTCAATATCCATTTCACGAGCCATGTTTAAAGCATCAATAGTAATCTCTAAATCATCTAGTTCGTCGATAGCAATAACCGCAGCATCGAACTCTTTATATTTTGTATTCTTTGCAGGATGGTATAAAGAAAGTAATTTTTGTAAATTTTGTTTTTCTTTAGAAACAGCTAATGTTCCATCATAAAAAGTAATATGACCTAATGTTGCTTCTCCTTTTTGCTCTTCAACAAATACAGAGTTTTGATTAGTTGCATATCTTAATTCTTTTTGATCACCAGTTTTTTCATCAAACCATAAAAGTGGATATTTTCCGCTATGTCTTGCAGGAATAGTATATGTTATTGGGGATTTATTACCTAATAGAATATAAGTTCTATCTTTAATTTCCCAGCTAGGTTTTGTGGGCTTTACTGGTGTTTTAACAACTGGTTTTTCAACAATTGTTTCTTGTATTACTTGAGGTGCAACCTCAACATTTTTTTGTGCTGTGTTAGCTTTTTTAGCCATGATATAATAAAATTAAATAATTAAAAAAAGATAAAGCAAGGCGCCAAGTACATGACGCCTTATCTTTACCCAGTAAACTATGATGCAGTAAACAATACGAAATTGTTAGCACCTTGTACACATAAACATCTTTCAGATAAGAAGTGAACTACCATAGAGTCAACGTCAGTAGTGTAAGCACCACCAGCTGATCCAGTAATCCAAGACTTCATTCTTCTGTCTTCAGTTTGTGAAGCTCTGTAACGTACGTGTAGGAATGGTCTACGAATATTAGATCCTAAAATTTGATCATATACAGTAGAAGTTCCTGCAGGGATAAGAGCACCATCAATACCAGATACTGCTACACCACCACGAGTTGATGCATCATTCAAGTATTTCCAGTCAGTTTTGTAAAAGTCATAAGAACCTCTTCTAAATCCTGAAAACCCAAGATTCAAAGCCATTTCTTCAGAGTTTTCAAACAATCCGTAAGCAGTTCCTCCATTAGCACCAGCAGATAGGCTAGCAAGCATATCGTCAAAATCTAAAGAAGTTTTTCTGTTTAAGAAAAGCATGTTCTCTTCAATAGCTCCTTGAGTATCAAGATTTTTAAGAATGCTATCAAATTCAGAAAGTCCAGCAGCAGCACTAAAGTTGTTTAAAACATTTCCTCTAGATGTTATAGCAGCAAAAAGACCTTCTGTTCCATTGTATTGAGCAGCAAGACCTGCAACTCCAGAACCAGCTTGAGTTTGCTCACCTTCAACCATTGCCATTTCAAGATAGTCTTCGAAACGTAAACGAGTTTCAGATTCAGCTTTAAGATACCATAGGTAACCAGAAGTTCCATCTTCAGTAGCTACTTCAATCCATCCAATCTGAGCCATATCAGATCCGTTAATTTCGTATCTATCCTTAATAATAATAGGAGAATTACTAAATTGAGTGAATGAAGGAGTAATGCTTGTAATGTTAGTGTCTCCAGTTCCTTTTCTGTATTCAGAGCCATAAACAAAAATCTTAAGACCTGTAAGAGCATTACCAGCATCGCCTAAGGTAGTTGCTACAGTAGCACCATTATAAGGAGCAACAGTAATTGTGCCTAGAGCATCTCCACCAGCATTAGAACCTGTACTCGCTGTAACTAAAACTTTTACTTCTAGTCCGTTAGTTGGATTCATTACTACAAGAGTATCTTGTACAGAAATTACATTATCTACATAAGTAGGTCCTGCAGTAGCTACAAGTGGAAAAGTTAAAATGTTGTCATTGGCAGCGGTTTTAGTAACGCCATCATAAGCAACGTGTAATCTATTTTGTTCTGACCAAATAACTTGATCTGAAGTCATAGGCATTTCTGCTCCTACCATACGAAGGAATCCAGAAAGTGTTCTATTCCCATAACGCTCTACTTCTTGCTCATATATCTCAGGAAGATATTGTGCAGCGAAAGAAGAAAAGTCTGCGTTAGTAGGATCTGTAAAGTTTAAATAATTTGTTGAAAGAGCCTGTTGTTGTTGACTCGGTTTAATTGACCCAAACGAGGGTACTACATTAGCCATGTGTTGTAATTTTAATTGTTAAATTTTGTTGTTTTAATTTTAAGTTTTGAAGAGTCTAATCCACTAATAGCTTTTACTTTCATTCCTCCAAAAGAAATATCCCCTGTTGCTACTTGTCTAGCTTCCGTGGTTATATTTTTAGATTTAGCAATTTGTTCTTTAATAGCATCGGTTTTACCTTGCTCATAAAAATGTGTTGCCATAGTATCAGCATTTCTAGCAGCATAAATAGCCTTGTGATAGCCAGCAGGATCTTTCATTTCACCTTTTTCATTTAGGAACGTCCCAATAAATTCAGTTAAATTCTTTTGGCTTTTTGCAACAGTAGAAGGATCTTTAACACCATACTTAAAACTTTTATCTCCTAACTTAAAATCAAAACCTTTGAATTCATTAGAAAAATAATTGTCTGTAGTATTATCAAAGCTTTCTTTTACTTGGATATTACGTTGCTCTTCTTGTTGGTATCGGTTAAAAAAGTCAGTAGCTTTTTGTTGTTCTTGAGTTATACCAGGTCTCAACTTGATTTCCTCGTAATATTTACTCTTAGTATCCTCCAAAAAGTTTTTGGCTTTAGCAACCTCTTCCTTAAACGCAAGTTTCTTTTTGCGTATATCTCTATCCTCATCTATTTCCTCATCATAATCAAAATCTTCTAATAAAAGATTTAAATCTTCTGAATCTAAATGTGGTTTTGTTTGTTTATAATATTCTTTAATTAATGTAGTATTGTCTACATTACTGTAATCAGCATTTAATCTAGCATAATCATTAACATCTCCGCCGGTTTCTTTCATAAACTTTATAAGCTTATCTATACCTTCCGGTAATTCTTCCGCAACAGGTTGACGCGTGTTTTCAACTTGAGTTATTTGCTCATTTGTTTTTTCAGCAACCCCTTCTTCTGTTACTTGTTGCAAAGGTGAGTCTATTTCTTCTTCAACATCCTCACTGGCAACGATGACTTCTTCGGATACTTGTCCCACTTCTTGCAATCCCACTTCGGGTTGTTCTGTGCGTAACACGCTTTCCTCTGTGCTTGACTCTTGAATGGCATTTGTTTTTTCTTTTTTTACTTCTTCAGCTTCAGCTGGATCTATAAAGTTTACTTTTGTTACACTAGATTCTTTACCTAGATTTTTTAAAGCAGGTTTTCTTTTTTTAATTTTGAATTCCCCTTCTTGTTTTACTTCTGTTGACATGATATAATAAAATTAATTAATAAAAATTACCTTGGGCCAAATTGTTCTAGGCCAAACCCATCTAAATTATCATTTCCTGATGATTCAAAATTTTTGGGTAATAAATCGTTTTGACGTTGATTTATAAGTTCTGATTGTTGAGTTCCTTGAATTCTAACTCTTTTATCTTTACGATCTTCTATTTCTTGTTCTTTTTGTGTAGTTGCTTTAGCTTGTATTTGAGCTAATTGCATTTGATAGCCAAATTCTTCTGCCATTAATTGCTTTTTAATTAAAGCTTCTTGCTCCATCCTCTGTATTTCAAAGTCAGATTTTGCTTTTTCTAATTGCATTTTTGTTTCAGACAATGCTTGTTGTTTTTGTACTTCCGCCATTGCAGCTGCTTCAGAAGCTTGAGCGTTAGCTTGTCCTTGTGCAGCAATATTAGCTTGTTGTATTTCTTGATCTCGTTTTTGCTTTTGAGTTCTTTTTAATTTTAAAAGCTGGTTAGCTAATTTTAAATTATTAATTTGTCTTATATCAATAGCATCTTCTAAATCAATACCACCTTGCTGTAATGAAACCTGAATGTTTTGTTCTAATTGTTGTTTTTGTTCTTCATCTGGTTCAAGTTCTAAAAATATTCCAAAATCATGCATTGCTACTTTTTCCATTTCGTCTAAAGTAGATACATTGAAAGTGTTAATACTATTTAATAATGCTTCTTTAGTTAAAGGAAATTGTAATGCATCATTTACTCTTAAACTTATATTTTCAGCTGTTTTAATAGTAATGTACATTAAAGATTTTAATACGTGCCTTGTGGCTGTGTTTGAATTTGCAGCAGCCATTTTTTGCAAACCTACTAAAGCATTTTTGTCTGGCATACTACCATCAACTGCTTCATTCAATCCAGTTGTATCTCTTATCATTTGTAAGTAGTATTGATAAGTTTGTATTAGAGATTGTATTTTAGCAAGTCCACTAGAGGATTGTAACTCTTGTATAGGAACTTTACCTCTATTTAATTCTCCATCTTGCGTTAAAGATCTTCCAACAATACTACCTGTTTGGAAATACATGTTTAACGCTTCTGCTGGATTATAATTTGTTCCATTGCCAAGGTCAACTTCCGCAAGCCCGTCCATATCTAAATATACCCCATCTGGAACCACACGAGATAACACTTGCTGTAGCTTTAAATGAGTTAATTGAATCATATCCGCAAAGCTTGTAACTCTACTTACTAATGAATCTATTCTACCTTTATACATTCTAGGTGCTGAAATAGAATAGCTCATATTAACTTTTGTAGTATCTGAATAAGGCCTAGTCATATTTTCAGCAAACTTCCATTCTAAAATTTTACCCATCCCAAGAACCTTAGCACCTGTATATAATACTTCTATACTTCTGGATACTCTTTCAAAGTTGTCGTTTTTAGGGGGGTCAAAAGAATCATCTTTTTCAATTGTTTTTTCTAAACCTTGATCGGTTTTTTTAATTTTAAAAACTTGATTAGTATATGTTTTATATTCAAAATATAATATAGAAACAAGATTATTATCATCTTGTCCTCCATAATTTCTTACATAATTACTATATTGGGAAGGTCCTTTGTATTTTTGTATTTCTTCTAATTCACTATCTGTTAAAGTTGGAAATTGTCTTTTAACTTCTGATAAGCTTAAGTTTTTGACCTCTCCAACATAATATATGTCTTCAAAATTAGGATCTTCTGTATAAGAATAAACTATTGCGGCGGGATCTACATAATCAACTGTAACACCTTCAGAGAGATTAAAACTTGTTTTTGAAACACCAATTCCTAATACTGCTAAATCATATGCAATTCTTCTTTGATCTTCTTCAAACTTATTAGCTTCAAAAACATTTTTTATTAATTCTTCTTCGGCAATTTCTACGCTTTGCTTGTAATTTAATTGTAAAAACAAATCTAATTCATCTTGATTTGCAGGTAGTTTTGATGGGTCTGGAGAAGAATATAAATTGTCTCCAGTAACAGCATTTAATTGATCAATATATTCTTTATTTATAATATCATTTAAAGCATTAAAAGCATAATCAGTTCTTTCTTTTAAAGCAAAAGGATCAGTTGCAAAAGATTTTATTTCATATCCTTTATCTGTCATTCCATTTACTACAATGTCTACAAACTTCGGAATTACTGGTACAATTTTCCAATCTAAATTTAAATAAGACAAATCACCATTAATAGATAATTCATCTTTATATTTTGAAACGGGTTGTTCCCCTCTAGCATATAATCTTAAACTATGATAGTTTTGAAAATTCTGTAAATATCTATCACCGCCTATATCTTGTCTGAACCATTCGTTTTCAATGGCTTGAGCCACTTGTAACCCATAGTCATAACTATTCTTTACTGAATCTGGTACTACCTGATCTGGGAATGAACTGTTATAATTTGTGTAAACCATTTATTTTTGAATTATTTTTGATGTAAAGCCATCATTGTTATATTTTTTTATTCCTAAACTCATAGGTTTTAAAACCCTTTTAGCTACGGGAGCATACTTATTTTTATTACATGCCATTATAGCTAAACCTGAGCTAATTGATGCATCAAATTTTGTTCTGTTATTTAAATTAAATTTAGACCAATCATTGAGTGTTCTTATAAAATACATATCTCCATATGTATCATTATTAAATCCAATATAAGAATCTATGTAGCTTTCTATTGCGGCTGCGTGTGCTTGCTTCATATCTTCACTGGAGTTTGGTACACCACCAATTTCTCTTTCAGTAACAGATAATTTATTATAGGTCTTGTCTGGTCTGTTTATTGAATAGCCCCTATAGCCTCTTCTTTTTAAATAATATAATAACCTAGGTTTGTTATTTTCTGCTAAGATAGGCATTCCATAGAACACTAAAGCCATTAATACATCCTCAAAAAAGGTTTCTGCATTATCAGGTCTTGCAACGTATTCTAAAAAAAACATATTAGGTGGTACATCTTCCATAGAAAACTTAGTTAATCCGTGTAAAGATCCTTTAGAACCTCTCCCATCGACTGTACCAGATATATCGTAACTATCACATCCAAATGCGCCACAGTGTTCATTGCCTGGATATTTAGCTCCATTCTTTAAAATCATTCTGTTTTGCATATTGCTATCTGGAACCCAAGAAACAAAAAATCTACCTTTATTATTTGGTACAAACATTACTTTTGTATCTCTAACACCACCTAACCATTGAAAGTTTCCTTGTGTTATTAAGCTAGAGTGTTTAATGTCTTCATTATAATCTATTTGTTCGTAAATCTTAGTTAGATTAAATAAAGATTGTTTTGTTTCATCCCTAAATGCATGCTGTATAGTTCTTGGGAACTGTCTATAAAATTCATTTAAAGCATCTTGATCTGTTTTTAAACCTTCAACTTCGTTTTGCCAATAATCTATTACACCTATATCTACTTCACTTTTAT
>Ga0196903_1000022_pt1 | contig 27846 bp, 44 predicted proteins | sample CB_VirMetaG_2_FD_169097 | JGI IMG/M metagenome (GOLD analysis project Ga0196903, IMG submission 169097) | Freshwater to marine saline gradient viral communities from Chesapeake Bay - CB_1504_2 Viral MetaG (v3) (version 3) | ecosystem: Environmental > Aquatic > Marine > Coastal | place: USA... | reverse complement strand
CTTTTTTGCCTCTACCGCTTCCAAATCTTGGTTTACTATCTCCGTCTGTCTTATATTTTTCTTGCGCTCTTGCTGTTTCTGGATAGGTGCTTTTTGTTCCTTTTACTCCTATATCTTGGAATATGCCATAATCATCCATATTAATGACAAAGCGAAACCCACCTTTATACCCTTCAAATTCGTAATCTAAAGAGCGTGAAAGGTTGCCGCTTACATCTTTATCCTTTGCGGCTAAATTAGAACGTGCATCCTTAACGACCTTCTTTCCAAAGTCATCAAAAGCCTTCTTTATTTCTTCAGTATCAAACAATTTTTTTTATATTTCTTGTTCTTCCCAACTTAAATTATCTTCATTCCAAGTATAATCACCTTCAGGCTTTTCAATCGGAGATTCCCATTTGCAAGTTTCAGTATTTAATACCCAACTATTAAAAGGCTTGGGTGCAATAAAAGCATCTAAATTTGAATCATATGTGTATCCTATACCAGCAAAGTTTTTTCTTATATTATTATTATAACTCGTTTGAATCCAAGTACCACCTAATAAAGCTGTACAATCTGAATCTGTATAATTGTCATTAAATACAAGTACCCTTGTAACTATATTATTTGCGTCTATTTCTGCGAAGTGTGCCATTACTGAAATTTATATTTTATTATTACAATACCGCTACCGCCGTTTGCCGCTAACTCTGAGATATAAATACCCGCTCCGCCTCCGCCTCCTGTGTTTGCTGCTCCAGCCGTTGCGTTTAATGCTGGTACGCTCTTTCTGTTTGCGCCATTACCGCCGCCGCCGTTTCCTCCTACCGGTGTGGTTCCTGTGTGTATTGCGCCACCACCACCACCACCGTAAAAAACCGCCGCTCCGGAAATAGTTTTAGAAACTCCAGCGCCTCCAATTCCAGAAACATTGCCCGAAGCACCAACCGCCCCAGCGCCTCCGCCTCCAGCCCCTCTATATGGTGGTATTGTGGAAGTCATCCCCGCGCCTCCTGAGAACGCTTCATCACCTCCGGCTGCTGCTCCTCCTGTTCCGTTTGGTGACGCGCCACCTCCGCCGCTACCACCGCTAAGACCGTTAACAGAACTAATTGGAACAGCGCCGCCGCCGCCGCCTAATACTGCCGAGCCTAACGCAGCAAAACTACTTTGTGTTCCGTTATTTCCTAAAACTTGATATGCGGGTGCTGCCGCCCCGCCCCCAACTGCTACCGCGTAAAGTTGAGCAGTAACCGATTGTCCGGTAACAGAACGAACAGAACCACCGCCACCGCCACCGCTTCCTACTCCATTTGAACCACCGCCACCGCTTCCGCCGCCAGCTACTAAAAGCACATCTACTACGTTTCCATATGTAGGGTCTGTTCCAATTGAAGAAACCGTAAAATTAGAAGATGAACTAAAAGTGTGAATTTTATAATCTCCATCAGTTGTAATCGTTCCACCTGTTGCAGTCATAAATGTAAAACCACCGCCACTACTTGCACTATTTCCAAAAGTCGTTCCTATCATATTTCTAAATTTTACCGACTGCTATCCATTCGTTAGTAGCAATTAATTTAATTGTAACGCCTCCCCATTGAGCCGTGACCGCTACTGAACCTGCGACTGCACCATTTAATGTAACTCCTGATGCTGCTGTTAGTCTCAAAGTGCCTGCCGTCTTTTGAATGAAATCAATTTCTGTTCCTTGAGTAAATGCTACTGATGCATTTGTTGGAATAGTTACTTCCGTGCCTCCTACATTTTCAGCACTTATAAAAGTGCCAGCATCGGTTAAAGATAAAGTTCTTTCCGTTGTCGTTTCCCTTGAATATGGTCTAAATCCTTGAATTGAAATGTTGCCGTCTATACTTGTAACCTCCGTTACTCCTGTGTTTGAAATAGTCACCTCACCAGTAACAGCCGTTGCTACACTTTGATTTGATGCATTCCCTAAAAATATTTTTGCTGAATCTAAATTTGGTGTTTGGTTTGCTCTTCCTGCTCCACCAACTCTAATGATTCCAGCACTTGCGTGACTTCTTATAACTCGACCTATGTTTTGAATGTCGGCAGCTTCGCTTGTTGGTGGTGTTGTTGTTACATCTCCCGCTGTTGTGCTAACATAAAGTGTGTCGCCTTCGCTAAATGCTGATGTATTTAAGCCTGCTAATTCGCCTAATGTTACAACTTCAACGGCTGCATTATTATTTGCATCTGCATAAACTAAGCCAAAAGCTGGTCTTGCTGATGCGTTATCTGCATCGGCTAAATCAACAGTTGTTTCTGAACCGTTCACCCCAATAATTGCGACAACTTTACCCTTTAGTAAAGTAGCACCACTTTCATTTTTTGCAGCAAATCTTACCGCACCATTTAAGTCACCTATGAAATCTGGAGCAGTAACGTCACCTGTAAAGGTTGCGCCTGTTAAATCTGCCTTTAAATCTAAAGCTGTTTGCGTTGCTGTTGAAACTGGTTTATTTGCATCGCTTGTGTTGTCTACATTAGGTAAACCAACAGCCGTTTTGTCCAAAGCTACAAATGATTTATCACCTCTGTAATATTCTGAAGTAGTGCCTGCTGCAATTACATCTTCTTTTAAATCTAAAGCTGTTTGCAAGTCTGTCTGACTTGACAAAGTTCCAGTAATTCCTCCCCAAGCTGCCGATGATGAAACCGTTAAATCACCAGAACCTAAAAGAGTTTCACCGTTGACCGATTTAATATTTGTTTGATTAACCAGCGTTGCTTGCTTGCCATCTATTTGCGTTTGAATTGCTGAAGTAGTTCCATTTAGATAACTAAATTCTGCATCTGTTACGCTTCCGTCTGTTAAGTTTGGGACTCCGTCTATTAACGCTTCAAATTGTGCTTGAGTTGGTTTATCACCTGTTTGAAAATACCCTTTTAAGGTTGTTCTTGTTGCCATATTTTTTTTTATTGTACTGTAAATGTATCTTCTATTATCCAAACTCCAATGCCATCGCTTATAGTTGCGTCATAAATAATTGAATCAGCACAACCTGTTTTCGCATATTTTACGGTGATATCTAATGAAGCAGTCCAGGCCAACATCCTATCATTTTTATCGATGTTTGGAGAACTTGGGGAAATTGAAATGTCTGTATCTAAACTGTAATTTGTGTAATCTTTAAAGAGGTTACCATTTGCAAACTGGCCGATAACGTCTTGAATCATATCGAAAAGTTTCGAGTCAACTTCTAAATCATCGCTCCTGTCTTTGCTTGGGATATCAAAGCAAGTAAGTAAGATTGTAAAGGTGACAAACCCTTTTCCACTTTGGCTGCCTTGAGGCTCTACCAAAAGAGCAGGTAACTTGTCTGTCTTTGTGTCTAATTGGATTGAATCTCCGTAGTAAAATGAAGTGATTTGGGGATGCGCTGTTGCCAGCTCCTTAATTTCATTTACTACTTGGTAAAGTGTCTGCATAAGTATAAAACGAAAAAAGTCACGTTCTGTTTTTCTTTAATCTATTTGTTTGCTGTTCATTCTTGTCTTTTCGATACATCAGAAATAATAAAGCCTTTTCAATAGGGATTTCACCGACTGCATCTAACTTCAAAACGTCATCGTTTGCTAACTCAATTAAGAAGTGGTACCAGCCCCATTCGATTGTTCTGCTTGTCTTAAAAGTTTCCTTCGTTCCCTTCTGCTCAAAGAGGTATGCGAAGTTTGTAATAACTCGTTTCTCAAAGTCCAAAAAAAAACAATAGAACCGTCAACTGCTTCGCAAGGAAAATGCTCTTTAAAAAGTTCATCCCTGCCTTCTAAGCCAGTATAAGACTCCAGCCTATACAATCCGCTTGCTTCTTGAATTATGGGTCTGTAAAGCACAGCTAATATTTTATGGAGGTTTTCTGAAAACCCTTTCTTTTCAAACTCCTGAATGTCTGCAAACTCGCTTGTACTTATGTCGCTCAAGTTGCTGTGCATTCCGTATTCTTTCCCCTTTATTGTTACCCTTTGAAATAGCTTGCTTTCGCCCTGTTGGAATAAATTAAGAACCGTTTGGAATATCTCCTCCAACTTTGATACTGGCAATTTTTCAATCTTGGATAGGTCACCCTTTACAAAGATGTTTATTACCTGTATCATATAAGAAACTTGGTCAATTTCCTTTTCGCTAATCTCGTCTTGTAGCTTCAAAAAAAGCTGATATTGATTCAATTTTATTTCGTCAATACTTTCAGGCACTACATATTTAATCTTCATTGCACTGGTTTATGTATATGTTTTCTAAAGTGGTTCTCCAACCTTTAACGCAAGAACCGCAATTGCTTGGCTTTAATCTTGTACCCATTATTTCGTTGTGCAAAGTTCTAAGGCTCTCTACAAAGTCACGTTTAACAGGGTCAAGAAATAGCATTGGCCTTATCCTTTCGTATATCTTAAATTGGTCTTTCGTCATCTCTATGTCTTTCTTGTACGGAAACAATTTATTCAATTTTTCCCTACGTTCATCACAACCACAAGAATCACCAGCGACTGCCTTAACTACTTTGTCTATGCCTGTTGCTTTTGTTACTTTAGCGATTGTATCGCCAAGACCTTTTGCTTTGTTTTTACTCCCTTTTTTTCTTCCCATTATTCAAGTGCTTTATGTTTCTTTAGTTTTTGTAATTCTGTTTTTGCTCTGGTTATCGCATTAAAGATTGACCTTAAATTAATACCTGTCGCTTTGCTTAATCCTCGCATTGTCATTTCTGAGCTTACATACTCATCAAATAGCCTGCTGTCAAACCAGTACAGCTTTTCCATAAAATATCTAATGTGGTCAGCTTTTTCCTGTCGTTCTAAAGCGTCAACATCTTCACCGAAATCCTCAAGGAAATGATAGAAAAACTCCTTTTTGTTTTTCCTTTTGCTGTCCAGAAATAGTTGGTTTATAATACGAACGCATAGGAATTTTGAAACTCCGTTCTTGTGCATATCATCCAGCTTCACTTTATCATATCTGTACAACTTCAAGTACATATCCTGAACCAAGTCATCAGCATCGCTTTTATGCTTACAAATATGTAAGGCCATAGAGCGAAAGTATGAATCGTTTTTATTCGCTATTTCAGTAATCGTTTTCAAAGTAGTTCCTTGATTTCAAACTTGATATACTCTTTCCCTTTTTTTACCACCTTTTTTTTAATGTACAATTTGTAAAAGCGATTATCATTAATTCCGTACTTTTTCGTGATTAAATCTAATAAGGGTTTAATAGGGTTGTCAATGTCTGAGCCTTTTGAAGAGAATCCAAACTCAATATTTAATTGGAGTTGTTCTGAGTCGTTCACCTCCTGCTTTTGCAACAGAAATAAACCGTCTTCAATCCAGTTTTTATACAGTTCACTTTTAAAGCGTCTACCCTTCCAAGCGACATTAACCGATAATGGTTTTAATGGTATGTTTACCTTCATCGCATACGAAGATATTATTTTTTTTTTATAAGTGTTTTTCCTTACTTGTATTCTTTTTTATATTTATTTATCCAAATATGTATTACTTATTTGATTCAAGTATTTTCTCAAGGTATAAGGTCGCATCCATCAATTCTTCCTGTAAATGAATAATCCATTCTTTTAGTTCTAAATCGTTTCTATCTAAAGTTGTTCCGTATTTTTTTATACCGACATCAGACCTTTCTTGGTACTTATTGACTACCTTTTTTACAATGGTATCTTCTATTTTTTTGTTTTTCATTTCATTTCTTTTTTAAATTCTTTGAATAGAATGTCCAATTGATTTACTGTAAATTCTACGCCTTCAGCTCCTCCGCTCACATAAAATTTATTAAAAAGGTCTGAGCCTATTATTCTGTCAATCTCCTTCTTCGTTCCTTTGGTTAGGTTCTTCAGTTTATGTTTATTAAAATGGCTGCCTTCGTATTCTTCCAGCCTTTCTTGTAGGTGTTCAAGCATTGCGGCTATCCAAATAAATTGAAATTGACTTTTCATATTGCTATTATTTTAATACTTTGTTTTATGTCAATTAAACCTACATATTTCTCTTTCTTATTTTTGTTTTGAAATTCTGAAGTGGCAGGCATTTCTTTCCATTCCCATTTGAAATTATAGCCTTCAGCAATCAAATCTTTAATATCAAATAAGTATATTTTATTATCCATTTGAACAGCATACACAAACTCTTTTTTTAAGTGGGATGAATACATAAAGTTGTAAGCGTATTTGTCAAACTCGATTATTGTTTCTTTATAATATTTATGCCTGTATTTTATTTCAAAGATGGTTGTTTCGTTGTAAGCATCAAACCTGCTGTATTCAAAATCGCTTATCTGAATAGGTGTTTTTGCAAATTCGTTTAGTCTTTTAATTATAGCAATTTCATTTTCCTTCATCCCAGTTAATCAAATATAGTTAATTGTTGTTGATGTTGTTTTAATCTTTTAATTGCTGAGTTGTAATATTCTGTATCTAACTCACAAGCTGTTAAATCAAATTTAAGATTATGACAAGCTATTGCAATACTTCCACTTCCTAAATGTGTATCAAGTATCTTATCTCCTTCTTTTGCGTAGTTCATTAAAATCCATTCGTATAATGCTATTGGTTTTTGACAAGGATGCCATCTTAATTCATTTTCCCAATCTATTTTATTACCTATTACATTACCTATTGATATATAGTGATAAATTTTCATATTTACCCCAAAACTATGACTTGCAATATCACAATCAGATAATCCTTTAGGTGCGTTCCTTTTACCTCCTCCAGTTTTATCGTGTACAATTCTACCAACATCGTCAACGTATTTATTATAATAATTTACCCCAAATATTATTCTATTCTTTGTAACTCTTACTAACTCTTCAAAATATTTTTTTGTAGGAATTTCCTCATTCCAATTTATTTTTTTATGAACCTTTTTTGATTTTGTATTTCTAAAATCTCCAATTCCATAAGGTGGGTCTACAATAGCAAGGTCAAAGTAGTTATCTTCATACCTTGCCATTAGTTTTATATTATCTTCGTTTGTTATATCTATCATTAGTAAAAACTTTCGGGGGTTATGTCGTTAAATACTTGTTTGCTCATTTTAGTTTTAGTTTAGTTTGCAATTTCTATTTTATCTTGTATTGATATTCGTTTTTTTTTACTCCAATTATTTTATAACCATTCTTTAGCTGTGAAGCCGTCAAAGTCCTTTCTATTTTGGTATGCTCTAAAATACCTATCTCCATATTCATAAGAAGCAAAACTATCTTCTTCTTCATCCTTTTACGGTTAACCAATATTTCAAAGGTGATAGTACATTCATTTAAGATGTCATCTTTGGTCATTGGTTCATTCATTTTAAAATTCTGTATTTTTAAATAAATCAGCAACCATTATTCTATGACATTCTGCTTTTACTCTGCTGGTCACAGTCGATTGTTCACCGATTATAACAGCCTCCATTTCGTTCTTCGCCTTCTTGTACTTGTATATGTCTTGCAACTCATTTTGTTGCCTAATTATAGATTCTTTTGCCCTTTCGACTATTGCCCATTTTTCTTCATTATTAACTTTAAAGTGGCCCATATTTTTGAGGGTTTCATAACATACTGCAAGCAAAGCAAATTCCTTTTTCTTATATTTTTTTTGTTGGTCTTTTATAAATGAAAGGGAAACTTCTTTTGAAGCTGCGATTTGTTTCGGCTCTTTATCTCCAAAGAACTTTCCATTTGCTATTGAAGTGGCGTGTCTTTTAACCCAAACGTCTTTGTGGTATTTTTTCATCCAAAAAATTAAACGCTGGGCGTGTATTCCTCCACCCTGCTGCTCGTCATTATCTCTTCCGTATCTTAACCCTTCACGAAGTTCATCGGGTGTATAAGATTTACACTTTTTTAAAATGTAATCAGAAAATTCTAAAAAGGTAATATTTACTATTTCTTCATCAGCGTTTGACTGGCCCACGCTTTTCATATAGAAATAAATTAATTCTAAAATCAGGCTCTTTACTTCCTTTTGCTCCGTCTTTTTAATTAGTTCCATTGGTCGCTATTTAGTTTGTTTTGTAAATTTATAAAGGTTTGCTTAGTCTTATCTTTTTTATCTTGTGGTGTTCCGAATTTAGTTTCGTTACGCTTCCAAGTTGCAAGCCTTCGGTTTATATCGAAAGACGTTTGCTTTTCAAAACGCATTTTTTTATCTTTTAAACCGTGTTCTGTCCAGTAGCTTGCAAAATCTTTTAATAAAGTAGATGAATTATCTGAAATAAAAGGGTGCAAGGAGTTGATAAACTCCGCTTTTCGCTCCTCTATACTTATTACATTTACTTTTACTTTTACTTTATCTTTTACATTTACTTTTACTTTATCTATTACTGTTGGATTCGTTGAAATATTTTCAACGGAATCAACGACCGTTGCATCTCGTTGAATTTTTCTTAACGCTGCTGACCTTTTTCCAGCCTGGCTTCTTTGTGCTTTGGATTCTTGAAACTTTTCTAAATCCCTTTTTAGCTGCATTTTAATAGGCTCAAAAGCTATTTCTATAAGTAAGTCCTCTGCTTCTGGGTTTTCGTCGTTAACGTAACTAAAAATATGCTTTATGAGTTCGCCAGCCTTTTCATTAGGTAGCTTTTTAAATAGGTTATGCTGGTCAGCGTATAATATGAATCCCTTTTTATCTGTTGCCATAGTTTTTTATATAAAAAAACCCCCATAAACGGTAGCCGCAACCACGAGGCGTTCCATTTACGAGGGTCAAACTAAAAAAAAAATTTTTCATAGTGGTTACTATTTAACGCAAATATATAATTAAAATGGTAAATTATCCCCTTTTTCCTCATTTATTTGCTTCTGGTTTTTTATGGCGTTAACCTTGCCATCTGTCCAAAAGACCTTTCCGTTCATAACGTATTGCCTCTTTTCCTTTGCTTCCCTTTGTTCTTTCGTTTGCTCAATATACATTGATACGTTTTGGTTGAACTGGTTTTCTTCATCGCTTATTGCGAATGTTAAAGCAATACCATTTGCTTTTTCTTTTTCTAAATTAGCGACTATTTCTTTCGCTGTCTTTAATTTTAAATAGGTTGTTCCTAAAGTTGCCATAATTATTGATTTTTGTTGATTAAATAAATGAAAATTATTGTTAGTAAAAGTACAAAAGTAAAAGAAAATAGTAGAATTTTCTGCACTTTTTTATCATACAGCTTCCTGTTCTGCTGCTTCTTGTTCTTTATTTTGTTTAACATAATTGTAATTAAAATGGTTAATAATCTTGCCAGCAAAAGCCTTGTATTCATAATCAAATTCTGCCAATTGCTTGTGCTTTTTGATGTTGTATATTACAGTTGAATGGTCACGATTAATAGCTTTGCCTATATTTAAAAGACTTTCTTTTCCGTTTTCTTTAGCTATAAAGCAATAGACTTGTCTTGCCCAAACGTATTCTTGCTTGCGATTAACTTCAGTTATGTCTATGTCCTGAAACTTAGATATAAACAAGACCAGTTCCTTTATATTAAAGTTGGCTTTGTCCAGCTCCATTAATTCATCTATTTCATTTCGCAATTCCAAACGTAATTTTAAACGTAAATCCTGCATTTGTTCTTTTAGATTATATATTTCATTTTCAGTATAATCCATTAATCTTTCAATCTCTTTTATCTTCATCTTTTTAATATAAATTTTGTTCTATAAAATAATTGTCTACACTTTCTGTGGCTTGTTTGCTAAAGAATTTATTGTAAACTTTCAAAGCCCGCTCTACCTTTTCCTTTCCTGATTCAACAAATGAATCAGTTGCTCTGTAAACGCCCATTTGCCGTGTAGTTTTATCAATGACTATGAAAACCATAGGCCTATTAAATAGCAAGCCGTAAACGTAAGCCTGTGAATCGTAGTTGTAGTTCTTCGCTGACCATTTAAACTTGCTGATGTCACCAGTTGTTTTAAGGTCAAGAATGTGGGTATTGGTTACGATGTCAGCTTTACCCTTGAACGGTATCCCTTGAATTTTTGTGACTCCAGGCCTCTCAAATTCGTTGCCTTCAGCGTAAATCATATCGTATAATTCTATGTTGCTTACAACCGTGTCAGCTAAATATTCAGCCCATTCCACCTCTTTTTTCAGGAGCAGAAAATCTTCTCCGCTATCTTCAACAGCTTCCTTGTAGGCTTTGCTTGTCCGTGTTTTAATATCAACAAACTTAAATGCAGACGCTTTTTCTGGTTCAAGAATAAGCTGATGAAACAAACGCCCGAAGGCGAATGCTTTATTATCAGGTTGTCTAACTCCAAACATCTTTGGATTATTTAAAAGAGCTGATATGTTGCTATTGCTTAGGTATTGCTGACCAAACGCCCCATAGTATTCTGAATCATCTCTAAGTCTTTCTATTACTTCGCTCATTTCAATAAGAATTTAATGGCTGATGTAGTTTCCTTTTCTATAAGGTATTTTGCTGAAAGCCTCTTTGTAATTTCAGTTAATCCAAGTTGCTTATTGGCATCAATGTATTTCAGAACTTTTGCCCAGTTAGCATCGTCAACTTCCAGCTTAACCAAAGTAGGTTCTACTTTGTCAGCTTGTGGTAAATCTTCGCCTGCGTATATGTATAAGCCTAAACCGTGTCGAGCAATTGCCTTTGTTAAACTTCGCTGTATGCTTGTGTTAACATTGAAAGAGGTTAGACTATCAATCGCTATGCTTTTGTTCCGGTAATCCAGCACAGGCAAATATTCAATATGTTCAATTCCTCCTATGGTTACGCCTGTCTTTACCCAAGCAGTCTGCTGGTCGTGATGGTAGTTTAAACCGTCAGCATTTTCATACACAAGGTAAGTTGAATCTGGGTAGTGTTTTTTAACCTCTGACCAAGCCCAAGCCCAGCTTAAATAGGTTAAGCCGTTTTTCTTTTCGGCCTTTGCATTTACATTGATTTCGTTCAATGTTTCGAAAACGCTTTTCTCTTTTTTCATATTACTATTTTATAAAATAATGGAGCTTTCTTTAAACTGCTGCTCCAATTTAGCAATCTCTTTTTCTATTTCTTTAATTCTTTCAATGCCTTTGTACGCTAAATTAGGGAATAAATCTTTAAAATCTTTACTGTAATTTAGGTGGCATTCCACTTCTTTTTTCAAAGAAACAATTGTTTCAACTATTTCAATTTGATTTTCTAAAATGCGTATAATCTCGCTGTACTTTTTCATAAAGGCTAATATTTTATATTGATTAATTCAGCTAATAAATCTTCTAATTCCAAATCCTTTTGAGGAATCATATTTGTGCTTAACTGTGTGAATATTTCTTTGACTTTAAAAGAATCAATACTTATTTCGCCTTCTATTATTCCTTTTTCTTCTAAACCTTGAAACGAAGTTAAAATGCCTTCAACGTATTTTGAAGACCAATCAACTATTATTTCCGTATCTATTTTTTCAAATTGAAGTGAAAACTGTCCGCATTCTTCGGTTATGTTTAAGCCTGTCGTGCTGTTGTATTCGGTTTCTACAAAAGTATAATCGTTTTGATTAATTCCTGCTTTTAAAAATTGGCTGCTTATTTTTCTCATAATTTTTCTTTTTTAGTTTTTAACTTGTTTGAAATACAAATATAAACAAATGTTTAATACAAATTACATTATTAACAAATTTATTTAACATTAACCTAAATAAAGGGCATAAAAAAAAGGGCGAAAGCCCCTTTTTAGTGATTAAGTATGTACAATTATCCGTACAAGTATCCGTACAAGTATCCGTACAATTTATTTCGTGCTGTCTATGCTCGGAAAGAAAGTTCTGTCAGCTTTACGAATCATTCTGTCCATAATAGCTATTTTTTTATTCACTTCTTTCTTTTCCTTCACACTTGAATCTATGCCTAAATTAACACATAACTTCGCTTGCATTCTTAAAAGCCTATCGATTTGATGGCGTATTAGTTCGTTGTCGATATATGGCATAGAATTATCCAATCTCTTTATTTATTTCCTCAAAGATACTCATAAAATCTTCAAACGTGATTGCTCCTGTGAATAATTCATAGGCCGCAAATACTAAAGCTACTAATACAAATACGAAAGTAACCAGGCGAACATAGTCGAAAGAGCCTTCGTTTACTGGGCTATCTATATTCTTCAGAACTTCGCCTTTAAGTGAATTGACAACACCTCCCAGTATTCCTGTTATCGGTGAGGAAACTCCTGCTAAGGCTCCTGTTGCTATTGACTTTAAAAATATGCCTGCTTTGCTATTAAAAAATTTCTTTACTTTTTTCATAAATTACGGTTTTACTATTTTTAATTCTTTTTGATTAGTTGTTCTAAAGTCTATATGTGTCCAAGTTGGTGCATATTTAATGCTTTCAATAGTTGTTATTCCGAATGAAGCATAGTTAGCAAAGATAAATTCATTGACTTCTGAAACTTCCATTCCTTTAACATTAATATCAAAACCATTGCCTACTCTGTGTTGGCTAAATTTAGCCCCTGTCGTGCTGTATATTGAACGATATCCTCTATTTGATAAGTTACCACCTAAATGATAGTTGTTTACCGTTATGGGCTTTCCTATGGCTTTTCTTAATTTTATCAAATTGGCAACAGCATTTGAATTTAGCATCCAGATGGAATTTGCACCCAGCTTTTCAAAGGTGAACTTATCTACCAGTTCTTCTATCCTAAAAAAATCCATAATCAATTAAATGTTTGCTTGTAATTTATCATAATTTCTTCTTCCAGCATTGACTTTTCATAGAGGGCCTTTACAGCCACATATAATTGGGTGATGTCAAATGTAACGCCTTGTCCACTGCTTTCAAGAAATAGTTCAATATTGCCATTGTCTTCTAAGCCGTCATTGCTCAAGATAAGTTCCTTTGCAAAAGTGCCTGAACTATTGTATTCGTCTGAATCGCCAACTATTTTTATTTCCATTATTTGCTAAGTCTTTCAAGTATCTTTTCCAAAAGGTTATCCACCTTATCAAGTCTTTTAAGAATGTTGTTGGTTAACGATTCCATCACAGCAATTTTAGTATCTCTAACTCCGTCGCTTCTTTCGTTACTATTCAACTTCAACTTAATGTCGTCAATCTCTTTCGTGTTTTGTAAAACCTGATGTTTGATATAAGGGATTAAAGCTATTGCCGCACCGCTTCCTATTGTGATTTGCATTATTAACTCGTTCATCATATTTCCTCCTCTATTATCTCAACTTCACCAACCGTAAATTGAATACCCTTTGATTCAAGTTCTTCTTTTGCTTCTAATTGTAACCAATAAACACCACTCACGGTATTGTTTGTAGGATTCCAAATCCCACCTGCATCTGCATCAATCGGAAACTGTTTGAATTGCTCTTGTGTAAATATTAGTGCTTGTATCATCTTCCTAAAGCTGTGTTATATGTTGTAATTGCATCATATAAATCTTGTACTTGGCTATCTGTTAATCCTTTATGAATAGATATAAAATCATAAAGCACAATACTCATCCTATTTGCTGAACCTTCAAAATTACCACCTAAACAATAATAACTATAACTAGATAACCCGTTACTAACTTGAGCTGTTGTGCCTACTGATGAACCATTTTTGTATAATGTGCTTAAAGTTGACGATGTTCTAGTTCCCGTAAAAACTCCCGCTGTTTGCAATCCTAAACTAATAGGTAATGACGGGGATTGATTTTGTACGTAATTATAAGTGGTCTGTTCTAGTGAAATTTGAGTATATGAAGTGCCATTATTTGTTCCGATAGACTGACCCAACCTTGATGTTATAGTTCCTTTTGCGCTTACTGTAATTCCATCATTGTCTTGAACTCCACTCGCACTAGGGATAAATTTTGTATCTCCGTATTGATTAGTCCCGTTACCTGTTACTCCTGTTGTTGCCGCTGTTGGTGTATTAACCCAATCAATCCTAAATGCTGCATCTGTATCTAATGGGTTAAGTAAATTGTATTTAAAACCATCTAACGTAGCTGTTGAGCCGTCAATAGGGCACATAGGATAAAGAGCATACATATCACTCCAAACATCTGTATTATTAGTTGTGCTTCCCGTTCCTTTTAAATCTAAAACAAGCTGCTTAATTGCTTCCTGTTGAGTTGTTCCTGTGATTGCAGCCGCTGATATAAACGCTGCCGCATCTGGGTCAACAACAGGCGCACCTCCACCGCTTACCAATGGTAACGAAAAAGGCGATATAGAAGATGGGCTAATTATCATTTGTATGCGATTATTGAACCGCTTGTTAAGGTCAAAGTCTTAATGGTTTGACCGAATGGAATAACAATCAAAGCCCCTTGCTTTAAAGTTATGCCTGTCAATCCTATTTCAGTAACATAATTAGTTGCTACTGAAGTACCTGCTCCTCCTAATAATTCCGCAACCACAGTATCTTCTTGAGCGATAAAACCGTAATAGTCTTTACCAGTTCTTTGTGTTGCGTTACCTATATATTCGCATCCTTGAAATGCGCTAATTCTTGCTGTACTCATTTTTTTTTATTTTTATTTATTTTTTTTATTTTTTTTCAAAATGTATTGCAACAGCTTTTCCAAATTCTTTTTATTTGGTGCTGTTTTCCTTTTAATATCTTTGTCCACCGCTGAGTCTTTCATATCTATTTGGCTTTACATTATCTAAAGAGATTCCTCTAAACGCTTTGCTCCTAATTGGGTTTAAATCTTCGTTTGAGTTTGTACTATATTCTGGGAATAAAGAAGAATTACTGCAAAGATAATCAGTTAACCTTTCACCAAAATGCTCGCCTCTATCTCTTTGCTTTTGCTGGTAATAATTTAATTCTGAAAGTGAAGCTGTTGAACTATTTTCTGCGTTGCTTCTGTAAACGCCACCTCTTGCAACTTGAACACTAACATCTGGTATTAATTCGCTAAAGGTGTACCAACCCAAACAAGGAGCAACCCAAGTATTAGTCAAAGTCGCATAGTTGCCAGATAAAGTGCCTGCTATTATTTCAGCAGATATTTTATTGTACAAATCTGTTCCCAAAATAGGCTCAATGAACATTCTTTGAGTCGCTAAAATTATGGTCCTTATTTTAGAATCGTCTACATTATCATTTAAAGGAGTTGTTTCCTTTAAATAGCCGATGCTGATAAACATACTCTTTGTTACACTCATCCTACTTTTTTATTTTGTTTGGTTGCCCTTTTATCATTTACTCTGCTGACAACGTATGGTACATTTCCGACCTTTTTAGCTTTTCCAGTTTCATTATTTTTGAAATACAATTTTCGCTGCCAGACGTGGCGGCAATTATAAGAACCCTTATACCAAAAAACATTATATGAACCGAACTCTGCATTATTAAGATTCTCCAAAACTTCCCTTTTAAAGACTCGGTTTCCATTTTCAGCAGAATCTATTTGGTGTATGCAGAAGTTGCGTGAAGTATCAATTAAATCTGGTTCGCCTTGATTCTTTAATTTTTTTGATAAAGCATACTGATAACGAACTAACCAAACGCCAGAACCATCTTTGGCCTTAACATCATATTTAGAAAGGCTGCCTGCATTTACGCCCCAATCTTTCGCTAAATTATAATCGCCATCTTTGACTTTTAATTCGTCATCTCCTTCACAATCTTCTGTTTCTATGACCTCAAACCCATTTTCAAGCAATTCCTTTTCGTCTTCGCCATATCTATCAAGTTCGCCATTTAGCCATTCAGCTTCTGCATCATTTAATATTTTAAAAGGACTTTCCTCTTTTTCCATTTTCACTAAATCCAAATCTTTTTTTACTTCAGCTTCAGCTATTGATAAAAATGGTTTGTAATATAAACGACTGCTCACCTCCATATACGCCAATATAGGCTCGTAGAAGTCGATAATATCGTTTTGAATAGGTTTTATTACCGTGTTCTGAAATAGTTCATTAGCTGTCCTTATTTCGTCTGCGTTGTTGCCTAATCCAGTAGCTTGTCTAATTCCCAAAAGCATAGGGCTTGTAACTTTATGGGCCACCAAAATATTATCTCTTATTTGCGTTGCCATCTGCTCGTATTGCTTGTCAGCATCGGGAAGTTCGGCATTGTAAATGTCAGCCGCTCTTTCCTTAGAATCATTGTACATAAATACAATCTTTTCTCCGTGAGTACCTGTGAATTTCTGTTGGAACAATTTTTCAATTTGCATCCTTTCGCTTGGGTCAGGGATTCCATTATTAAATTGAACGATGGTAGCTCCCGAAAAACCCGACTTTATATTTGAAAGATGGTAGTTTGCTATCTCAATATCCATTTCTGCCCACTTTGTTCCACCTAACCAAGTAGGTACTCCAAAATAGTAAGAGTCTGGGCAATAACTTCTGTAATAATATATGAAGTTACCTGCCTTTGTTTCTTCTGGATTCCACGATTCAATCTCTACTGGCTTGTATTCTTGCTTTCGTATTTCTTCCCAATTGCTGCTGTACCAATAGCTTTCAATTTCGCCATCTTCATTCGCCTTATTTGGTAGTATAGTATGAACAGGCAGATGTTCAACAGATGCAATTCTTCCTGCTCTATCTGTTACTATCTGTAATGCTCCATTGCCCTGTTCGTAAACATCAAGGATAAAACGCTTTTGTTCTTCTTTGCTAAATACAGCTTTGAATTTAGCTAATCCGACAACTTCATTTGATTTAGTACCTAAGCCTTCGCCATAAATTCTGTCCGAAATGCCAGTAATTAAGGCGTAGTTCAATGAACTATTTTTAAAAAGGTAGTTTATATAAGAAAAATAGCCTGTTGGGCTTCTTTGGTCTAAGCCATAGCCAACCCATTCTTTATTTCTTTGGATAGCCGCTTCTGGTCTGTTCTCCTCTTGCAAATTTACAATCGAAAATTCGTATTTATTAGCTTGGCTCATTTACTTGGTATGTTGTTGTAATGTCATTAAAGTCATAAGTAACATTGATTGTTGCATTCAAATATACTAATTCTGTATATATATTAGAATCGCCATTATTCACCGTTATGCTGTAAAAGCCATCTGGTGAATCAGCCAAAACGCCATTTACGTCAAACTTAAAGTACCTATTTGTTATTGCTGAAGCAGTAACAGTTGTTGCCACTTCAATTTTAGTTGCTTGACTTTCAAAGGTTAGCGTGTATTGTTTTACAGAATTTAAAGGTTCACCCCTTTCAAAAAGGTTAATGTAAATATATGATGTGCTTTGTTTAATGTAAATCATTCTATTATAATAACGATAAAATTAAAAGACTGTTGCAAAATAAAAAAAAATAGCCCCGATAAACGAGGCTATTTTATGAAAAGAAAAAAAAAGAGAAAAGAGAAAAGTATTATCTATGTAGTAATGGTTGCCCCAAGTAAATCCGTGAAAAAAGGTGCGCCAACTGGTTCAGAACCAGTCATTGAAATCACATAACCGCTTAAATCTCCTGCTGCTGTTCCTGTTTGTGCTGCTGCTGTTGTTACGTTCATTCCTTTACGCCATCCTGCTAAAATAAAATTACCATTGTTATCTTCAAGAATTACGTTTGGTCTTCCTGCTGCTAACAATTTGATTTCGTTTCTGTCGTTTGCAGATAATTTATGTAGTGTCAACTCAATAGCTTGTTCGTAGAACAAAGTGCCGTTTTCAGGTGCTGAAGTTAGAGTTTCGGTATAGCTTGCCGTGTATTCTGGTAAAGCATATTTAAATAAAGATGCTGCCGTTGCAGACCCATCAATGTCAGCTAAAACATTAGTAGCAAAAGTACCTGTTGAGCCAGCCGTTATCATAGTTGTTGTATTAAGTTCAATGTCATTTGCAAAATAGACTGCTACAATGCCGCCAACTTGTTCTTTACAAACCCATTCTCTACCGTCGGTAATTGTACAAGGCATATTTTATGAATTTTTTTTTGTTAATGAATTAAAAAAAGTAAAAAAATGGAAAGGGCAAAAGCCCCTTCCAAATGTTTTTTAAGAATATAAAACGATGTCAGCACCGTTTGTGTTCTGTGTTCCTGCTGAAAATCTTGCAATGAATCTTACGTTGTCCGAACCATCAAGTTCAGCCATATCTAAAGCTCTAACTTCAGCCATATCCGTCATTACGTTTGTTCCAAAATGTAAGTCAGCAGCTCGTGCAGCAACCATTTTGTCATCACTCATTCCCGGTGCAACTTTTAAAGGAATACCTTCAAAGTTCAAACCAGTTACGCCATCGTGATAAAGATTTTGGTAACCCAAAGCAGCTTGAGCAGCTATGTAATATTTCTGAATAGAAGTAGGAATGTAAATTGCTAAATCTTCTTTACCATATACAGAATTTGGGATAGCATCTCTTACTCTTCCAAGTTGTGCAATGATAGTGTCAGCTCCGATAACAACAGCTCCGATTGCTACATCATTAACAGTTCCATCAGCAGCCAATCTTGTTTCCAAGCCTGTGAAGTTTCCTGTTGCATCGTTTGCTCCTGTCCAAAGTAAAGTTTCTACCTGTGCAGAAATTAAAGAAATATTTTTCTCAATGAAAAAGTCCAAAAGTGAAGTAGGTAGCTCTTGACCTAACATTCTGCCACGCATTTCTAAAGATTCCCATTGGCTTCTAAAGTCTTGTTTGCACAAAGTTCTGTTAATCATTAAGTCAACTGGAGTTAAAACAGTATCGTTAATAGTTACATCACCTGAATCATTAAAGTCACATCCTGCTGCTTGAAAATTAGCTGCTGTTCCTGTTATGTTTCTTACATTTAATTTGTAAGCCACGTTTTCGTGAATTGTTACGTTACCTTCACCTAATGTTTTTCCTGAAAGTAATGCTGGGTAGATATATCCTGCTGCTTTTTCGCCTGCAAAATTACCTGTTATTGAATCTGCCATTTTTTTTGGTATTTTATTTTATTTGTTAAAAATTAAATTATTTCTGTAATATCTCACTCTTTCTTCCGTGCTGAGTTTTCCTAATTCTTGTTTGCTTAAAGTAGTTTTTTCTACTTTTTTAGCCTCTGGAGTATGTTTCAATTTGGCCATTGGTTTAGACAATTGAACAACTTCGTTTGTTATAACCTCTAATGAACTTGCTAAAATTGCGACCTTGTCATCTATCTCACTTTTTAATTCGCTGATAGTATTTACCAATTTTTGGTATTCTTCAGTTTCTTCAAATTTGATTTCCTTAACGATACTTTCGGTTACCGTTTTTGGTTGTGTTTCAACAGCTTGTTCTACATTTTCGCTTTCTACTTCTGGTGCTGCCTCTTCTGCTTCAGCTTCTGCTGGAACATAATTTGCAACGATTCCATCGTTTTCAACGACTATCATACCACCATCAGATAAAACGTATTCGCCAACTGGCAAAGGCATATTTTCTTCCGCTTGTATAAACACTTCAACTCCTGCTGACCATTCGTCAGATGGTGTAACTATCATTGTAGTACCATCTTCTAAAGTAGCTTCTGACATTAGATTGGTATGAACAGCTTCGGCTTCTTCTGGTTTTAAACCGTTTTCGTCAGTATTGCTTAGTTGGTGACCTAATTTCAAAAGGTACTCCCCAATAGTTTCTTTGATATTTTTATCCATAAGTCGCTTTATTTGCTATAGATAAAACGAAAAGAGGTTAAAGCTGTTGCTTTTTAGGAAATAATGTATCGACCCTTGTTCGGGTTGTTAAGGTGATTGCTTGCCCAATAACGCATCGCATCAATGCCGTGATTAAAATAGCCTATGGGTTTATTTGTGGCGTTTCCATCTCTGTCTTCCTGCCATCTGTACTTTCTTAATTCATTTATTAGGTTTAGGGAATGTGATGTCACCAAAAATTCAGAACGCTGAAGTAAATCAATTCCGTGAAGAATGCTGTCCTTTCCTTTTGTTGCCCCTCTTATTTCTATTCCGTGCCTCCTTATTTCTTCAATACTTTTTGGTTCTGCTGAATCGGCTATGATGTACCTTTTAAAATCTTCTTTTGCGATAACCGCAATTTCGTTATTGGTCAATCCTGTCTGATACGTTTTTTCGTTAAATATGTATGTATTATCTAATTTATAAACGTCAATTAAGGTTGATGGGTCGTTTGTATAGCCAAAGTCACAGCCTGTACCAACGTACTTTGCTTCTTCTGGTATTATTTCAATTTGCTTCCAATTGTTAAAGACAACACCTTGTAGTTTACCTATTTCGCCATCAATATAAACTTGACACCAATTCTTCCAATAGGCATCTTTTTTACTCCATTTTTTCCGCTGCTCTAATTCCTTTACAATAGTATCTGGACAACCTTCGTTATCTGTGTACTTTAGCAAAAGAAATTCTGAATCTTCATTTGGCAGTATCTCAGTATGCGCCCAAAATTCATTGTCTGGGTTAAAATCTACCCAAATTGCTTTGGTAGTACGAACCATTAAAGCATCTGCAATAGTGTATTTAATGTGGTTTGCTTCATTTATGAATAAAACTTCACGCTTTCCTGCTGCTTTTGCTTTGCTGACGTTGTCAAAAGACTTGAATTGTATGCTGCTGCCATTAAAAAAACGATATTCCCTGTCGTTTCTATTATAACTATTATGATTAAAACGCCCTGTTTGTTCCATAATCTCAATAAATTGAGAAATAGCACCATCTTTTAAGGCTGGTATCGTTTCAGCAACAACCGTTATTTTTTCCTTTGGATTCTTTGTTGCGTAATCAATTAATACACATAAAATGCCATAGGTTTTCCCAGCAAATGTTCCTCCTTGAATTACCCTTTTTCTCTTTTGTAATCTAAGAAGTTTCTTGACTGTTGTCGTTACTTTCATTTATATGAAATAAAGGCTGTTCCTGTCGAACATTAGCATCAATCTGTTGTTTAGCATTTGCAATCCTATAATATTCTTCTTCGTCACCGATTATTTTATACAAAGCTAATTGTAAAAGTGGGTTCTGAGAGTTGTACCATTTATTCCGCATTGAATGTTTAGTTTCAATTTTATGCTTATCCAAAAGTTGCAATATTTCTTCATCTTCGTTTAGCTTATGATTGTACGCTGTTATTCTGGTAAACGTTGTGTAAGCAAATATATCTGAAAAGAAAAATAGTCTTTGTTTGTTTACTATATTTATTATTTGTGCTTTATATTCTTCTGTTTTTGTCATATTATTTATGTATATTTGTCTTTCAATATGCGATGGAAGTGTTATTGGTTACACGCTAAGCTTCCAGCTTAGAATTGGCGTTCAAGTCGACCTCATCGCTCAAATTAGCCCTCCTATCTTGGAGGGTTATTTTTTCTCCTTTATACATTCCTGCACCTTGTTTATCTATTTCGCTAAAAGGAAGTATCTCTTTAGTTATGGTCATACTTTTGTTTATTAAATAAACATACTTTAATTGATAACCTTTTAACATTTCAACTTTATATCCTTGTTTTTCTAATTTAGGAATATCACTTTTTTTTAAAAAACTACTTGTCAAACCTAAATCGTAAGTTCTTTTTATATGTACAACTTCATTATTTAATTTGCATATTCCAGCATTTTTAGAAACACCAACTAATTTAAATCCACTTGCTCTATATATAGTACCATCACCACATTGTGTTCCGTCTGCAAAACTTATTATCCATTTTATTTGTGGAGCATTCTTTTTAATTAAACGAATGCTAATAGCTATACATCTACTTTCAGAATACTTTGGCAGGTAATCATCAAAAGCCATTCTGTTTAATTCTATAAATTCATTCCAACCTGTATTCTCTACTAAATTAATAGTTCCTTTTTTGTTTATACTTGGTCCATATTGCATAACTCCGTGTAACTTGTCATCTAAAAAACAACCAAAATGTAAAGTACTATTAGGAACAACCTTTCCGCTATAATGAGTTTTTTTTACAAAATCATTAGCAACCTTTGAATTTATAACTTTAACAATTATCTCTTTTGCTCTGCCCATTGCGTAATAATTAAATAAAGTGCGTTGCCATTACTGTTTTCGTTTTCAAAAGTTTCCATATATTTATACTCGTCAGTCTTTTTAACGTTTGCTATTGCGTTTTTAATTTCAATAGCCTGTGCATCTGCTAAAGTATATGTTTGCTGCTGGAAAGGTTCTTTATCTCCATCAGGCAAACTAAAATCATCGCTTGTATCAATATCATCCATATTCTGCCAGTTATCCAATCCCCAGCCTTCCAATTCTTCAACATTCCATTCATTAGTTAACAATTCCCAATCGTGTTCACCAAAGCCAACATTGTCAGCTATAATAAATCGCCTCGCTTCATCCTCTGTTAAATCGTCTGCTCGCTTAACCCATTCAATAGGCACTTCTTTATAGCCCAACTCTTTTAAAGCCTTTAAACGCATATTGCCACCTAATACGATACTGTCGGAATTTAAGACCATTGGCCTAAGCTCCATCATTTTAGGAAATTCCTTTATTGATTGAACCAGCTTTTTGAACTTGTCATCTTTTATTACTCTTGGATTATTTGGATTGCTTTTTATAGCACTTAATTTAATTGAATTTTCCATAATACGAATGTACTATTTTATTATTTCATTTAAAAATGATTCAGACTCAGCCACTATTTTGGAAAGTGTTTCACCGTTTTCCTTGACTTCTAATTTATTCGCAAAATATGCCTCAATTGAAAAGCCTTTGGCGTTTCCGCTTTTTATCTGGTCTTCCCAGATTCTTTCGTTGTCAACTTTTACTGCAACCATCCACGTTCCAATCGGAACATTCAAGCCGTAATCTTTGCTTTTGTCGTTCTCACTTTCAACAATCCAAGATTCAGCAACATAAAGTCCATCTATATCTTTTTCGTGCTGCAAAGTATGATTGTGATGTGCATTGCTTTTAAGGAAGCGATAAGCTGCTTTTTTTACCGTGTCCTTTGAAAAATAAACGTAGTAATCATTTTCCTCCGCATCCTTTCTGTAAATCTGTTTGTTTGGAATTAATGCAGCCCCTACAAGCATCTTTTTTTCTTCATCAACTTGAGCCAAACTGTACTTGGTTTGTCCATCTTTTGATAGTGCTATAAAATTTGATTCTATTGCTGGAAAATCAACAATTGAAATGGCATAGATGCCACCTTCTTCTTCTTCGTTTAGTACTAATTCTACTATTTTGGTCATAATGTTGCTCTTTGTCTTATTCGTTTATCCAATGCATTTTGGTTGCTTATGTCGTTCTGTACAACATACGCCCTAACATTGTTTTGGTTATTATTTTGATTAGGATTAAAAGTTGGTATCGCTGAAATTGTAGGCGTTGATGCTTGGAAGCCTGCTCCTGCTCCTCCAAAAGATGGAGCTGAAATGTTACCACCTCCTCCACCAGCTCCAAGTTTACTCGATGCTGATTTGGCTGTCCTTACAGCACTTGCAATTGAAGCAAAAATGCCTGCTGTTTGAGCTGCAAAACCTAAAAGCAAAGGAATGTTTGCAGGAAATGGAACTGCTGCTGCTGTTTTCATTGCTCCTGAACTTGCATCAACTGCTGCTTCTGCTGCTCTTGCTGTTATCTTTCCCAATGTAGCTTTTGCTGCTGCAATTTGCTCTGCAATTAGTAGCCCTTGTTTAAATAAAAATATACCTTTACTTATCTTTGATTCCTCTCCTGCTATTGTTCTAACTGCGTCTAAAGTAGCATATATATTTGCCCTTTTTTCTTCTTCTATTTTTTTCTGCGCCTCAGATAAACCTTTAATTCTGAGCAATTCCTCATCATCATTTTGTGTTTTTCTGTCAGCAAGTTCTTGATTTAATCCGACTTCATTAATTAATTGTTCTGAACGGAATCCTTCTATTTGGGCTAAAACAGCCTTTCTTTCGTTCTCCGCTTGAAGTAAAGCAATATAGTTTTCTTGGCTTGCATTCTTATCGAAATTTAATTGAGCTGAAGCAATTTGAATGTCAACATTTGCAAGCATTAATTTTTGCTGTTCTTCTAATATTTCGCCTAATTTATTATTTGCAATTATTCTTTCTTCAATTGTCTTGCTGGTGTCATCCCTTATTTGTCTTTGCTGTTCTGCCTGTCTGTCGTAATCTTCAATAAGCCCTTGATTAATTACAGCACTCAGTTCAGCTTGTTTATTTAATTCAACAGCAGCGCTTGCAGCCTTTACAGTTGATGCTGCATACTCAGTAATTCCCTTTACTATTTTAGGCAATGTTTCAGCTATTTTATCGACTGAATTATTAACTCCTGTAAAAACATCAATTGATTCTTTACCAGCTTGCTTTGTAGCTTCTAAAGCTCCTACAAAATCTCCTGCAAAAACCTTTTTTACTGCTATTGCTAAAAAGCCTAATGTATCTAAAAAGCTATTAAATCTTTCTACTAAATTTTCTTTTACAGCGTTTCCAAACTCAATCAATTTTTGTTTAGGGTCTTCAAAAAGACTTTTAAATGCGGCAACAATAGTCCCTGTGCTGCTCATTATAAACTTGAAGAAGTCATTAAAGGCAATGCTTAGAGCCTCAAAAGCTGTTGCACTTGCATCCATAATAACTTGATTTTCACCAAGCACTTCTTTAAATAAATTAAATGCCTCTATGACTAAGCCAATACCCATAGCCTTCAATGCTAACCCAAAACCCTTAACTCCTTTCGCTGCTTTTTTAAAGTTACTGTCTAAATCTTTGGTTGCTTTTCCTGTTGCTTCTGTTGCTTTTTTATTGTCATCAATAGAGCCTTTCATCTCTTTTAAAACGTCAACAACGTCATTTAAATTAGCTTCCGCTTTTTGTGTGTCAACCTCTAAATCTACTGCTATTGTCTTTGCCATTACACTTTCTTTTTTAAATGTCGGAACATATCCTTAAACGAAAACGGCAAATAGTATTCGCCCATTGCAAACTTCATAAAATCGCTGCTCTTTTTAGGTGTTTTTTTCATCTTGCTTAATAGTGCCAAAGTTTCGCTTATCATCGTTTTTTTGTTTTTTATTTATTTTGTTTATCCTTCTGGTGAGCTTACACCTTCGGTTAAAAATGGGCTTCCGTTGTCTGTGCTTAATGGCTTCCATAAACATTGCGGAGTATCTCCTCCAATATAAATATAGCCATATGCTTCACAACAATCTCTGCTGGCCTCTCCTGCTGTTCCTGTGTCTGGATTAGTAAAGTTAACAACACCACTTAAATCAAAGGAGGTTGGTACTAATCTACATTTATTGCCAAGTCCTTCATTACTTTCAAAAATCTTAATTAATTCAACTTGACAAGGCTCAGTATTATTTGGTTTATAGCCACTTATTTTGTTAATCCTATAAAAGCAATCCTTAACGAAAATCTTATTATTAAATCTTAAATTGTGGATGTCTAAAGGTGTCAAATTAAATGAGGCTTTTAATATTCTTGCTTCTGGGCTGTATATCTCGTTTAGGTATCTATTCCAATACTGCTTGAAAGGATTTAGGTTGCTTCCTTCACTAACCCAGTTGCTAAAATCATAGATGCCAGAATAAGTTTCGCTAAAATTTAGATTGTAGGTCGATGAATCTGAACGTACATCTGAATAATGGCCATAGTAGCCATAGTTGTTAGAGTTGTCAACTACATCTGTAGCTTCGTTGTACATTTTTATTTGGTTGCCTGCACCATTACTTTTCTTTTTAAAGTAGGCAATTCTGGGTTTCCCTTTTAACGGAACGATTCCAGCATTTGAATCCCTTGCTGTTAAATCCATAACGCAAATGTTGAACGCCTGTGTTGTTCCGCTTGTATTTATAAGCCTGTTTGTAGGCTCTCCAAATTCTGTGAAATTGGTAAACTTACCAGAAGTCAAGTCGCTTTGGTCTTCATAAACATATGAACCATAATTTTTTAAACTTATGTCTTGCCTGTACTTTGCCAAATAGTTTTTATCGGGTGACCATTTCCATTCTAATTTTGATTTACGAAATGAAGATGTTGTATTTAGCTGTACTTCCTTCTTTAAATTTAATTTGTCTGTCCAATCTAAACTTATTCCCCTGTCCATATAATCAGGATAAGGCTCAATAATGAGCTGTGTTGGGTCATCTTGCTTTGGTTCTATAAACATATTAAAATGCTCAAATATTGCCTTCAAATAGTTTATTTGGTTTATGGTGGCCCAGTTGTCTTGTAGATATATATTACTATTGTTTGCAAGGTCTGGCTGTTCTGTCAACTGAAACTCTGAATATTGTCCGCTATCTGTTTGTAAAATAAAAAAAGCTGAAACGTCTTGATTGGTTACAACATCAACATTGATTTTTATTCTAACGTCATCATTCTGGTTTAAGTTTAAACGGATGCTGCCTTCAAAAACTTCTATTAATTTGCTTCCAATGGCTGACGGCTGGATTGAACTACTTCCTAAAGTTGCTACTTGTAAAGTATTAATATAAACTTCAACAGAATAAATTGCTTGCGTTGAATCTATTTGTCTTGTAAACTCTAAAAGTAGTTTTGTTCTGAATCCATATGTGCCGTTTGCAGGGGCTCTAAAACTGTTGTTGGCTGGTGAAAAATTTGAAGATGGGTCGTAAACTTCAGTAAAAAATTGAATTGTTTCGTCATTTAATGGGCTTCCTATGCTTTGGTTTCCAGAAAGGTTAGCAAGAAAGCCCTCTACATTTGGTCTATATTTTACAACTTCAGTATTGTTTGCCAAAGTCATATAAATGTCAGAAAAATTAAAATCATTATTATCAAGAAAATTAGAGTCGTAGGTGTACCCTGCCTCCAAAAGTATCCTGTCTAATATGGTTTTAACCTTCATCGCTGGCTTAAATTCATAAGGCTGAATCGCACCGTCAGATGTTGTTATGTCGTTTAAATTTGCTCCTCCAATAGTCCAACCTTTGTTATCTATTCCATAGTTCACAAAAGGGTATTTAATAACGCTTTGGTCAGCTCCACTTGTTAAATAAGTTATGTTGTCATCCCAACTGTTAACGATATTACTTTTGGTTAATGCGTGGGCGAATGTAGTTTGCCAAGCATCATCTAAATTTACTAATTTCTTTTCGCCCAGTTCATCTTTTAAATTACCTATTTCACCGATAACGACAACACTATAATTTTGGCTAACTAAATTAACACTTTCAATATACAAGTAGCCTTGCAATTGCGTAAGACCGTCAACCAGTATTTCACAATCTGTTTTTTTGTAGGCATCAAATGAAATCTGAACGTCTTGCAAAGTACCAGAATCATATTCATAGTTACTTAAATTAACATCATAGAAATGATTAAAAAAAGTATTATTTGTGTCTGTAAAAGGTAAAGTAAATGAGTTACTCCTGCTTGATTGCCTGCTGCTAAAGTCTTTAACCTCGCTTACGGCAAAATCCAAAGAAATATCCTCCTCAGAATCAACATCCAAATAAATTTGCTTCTGGTTAATTTGGTTTTTTGCTATTAATTGCAGCATCTATCTTATTTTATTGCCTAATTTAAACTTCAATTGTAGGTTATTCAGCTTCGTGTTTACCTCTTTCTTTACGTCAAAAGAATTATCTGTCAATATTATTGACGAAAAATCGCCATTTTCGTTGACATATTTAACTCGTTTACTGGTTATAAGTTCTTGCAGCCATACAAAGGATGAATCTTCAAGCCAATCGGAATTTATAGTGTATTCTTTTTCGCCTTCCACTTTGTAAATTGTATCACCAGCTTCAAATTGGCTGTAACCGTAAACAGCACCAGCACCCCAATTGCCAAAAGGCGTAATAATTGAACTTCTCGTAACCTTTAGACTTTCAATTGATGCTAATTCAAAGGTGTAATAATCCCAAGCCCCAAGCCTGTTAATCCAAGCAAGCTGAACTGGTGTATATTTACAGTCTTGAACAACATCAAATCTATATGTCTTCGTATTGTATTGCCCACTTGTATCAATTATTCCAATTTCATAGTATGCTAAATTAGTCTGTAATGATGGCCTCATTGAAGTATTAAAAGT
>Ga0196903_1000021_pt1 | contig 27915 bp, 46 predicted proteins | sample CB_VirMetaG_2_FD_169097 | JGI IMG/M metagenome (GOLD analysis project Ga0196903, IMG submission 169097) | Freshwater to marine saline gradient viral communities from Chesapeake Bay - CB_1504_2 Viral MetaG (v3) (version 3) | ecosystem: Environmental > Aquatic > Marine > Coastal | place: USA... | reverse complement strand
AAGCAGCACAATATAATTCAGTAGGAACACATACAGCTTATTTTACATCACTATCGCAAACAGAATTTAGGTTGTATTCTCAAAATTTCATCGGCTCAATAGACAACGTAAGCGTTAAAGAGGTCGGGCAAGATTGGACTTTTGGCACGGGGTGGAGTATTGAAGATGGTAAGGCTTATTTTGACAATCCAACAGGTACAGAATTATATCAATCTTTATCTACTACTGCAGGTAAATATAGAATATCATTTGATTTAGATATTACAAGCGGTACAATTCAAACATCTTTTAGCTCTCCTTCTACTTCAACAATACAATCATTTACTACAAGTGGAACTAAAACTGTTGATATAACTACAACTGCAAGTTTTTCACGATTTAGATTTGTTGGTTTAGGTGCGTCAGTATTTAATATAGACAACATTTCAGTAATAGAAATTACAGACGACACCAACCTACCTAGAATAGATTACACTGGAGGCGTAGGACACTGGTTATTTGAGCCGCAGAGTACGAATAAAGTAACGTATTCAGAAGATTTTAGTCAATGGGGGTTCGTAGGGAGTGCCAATCAAACACCTAACTACTCAACTTCTCCAAGCAATTTGAATGACGCTACTATGCTTAATGTTACTAGTGGTTATATTCGCTTGGCAATAACTGGCAAAACATCATCATCAAATCAAAGTATTTTTGTAAAAAGAGGTGGAACAAACCCAGCTACACACATAAGATTGACAAGCAATAATACGTCATCTTGGAACACTGGCTCTTCTTTGAAATATGAATTAACAGAAGATTGGACAAGAATAAACGTACAAGACGGAATACTAACATCCTCCTCTTTTATTATAATTGGTAGTGTTGATGAAACTAATACAATGGATACTGATTGTAATGGAACTTCTTTAATTTGGGGTGCTCAAGTTGAAGATAAATCTTTTGCTACTTCATACATCCCAACCGAAGGGTCAATAAAAACACGTTTACAAGACGCAGCATTTGGAGCTGGTAGCTCAGATTTAATAAACTCAACAGAGGGGGTTTTGTATGCAGAGATAGCTACATTAGAAGCGGCTGCTGGAACACAAGTTCTTGGTTTATCTGACGGAAGTGGCTCAAATAGAATAGGTTTTCAAACTGGTGCAGCTGCTAACCAACTTCGTTTTGTGGTGGATAGTGGTGGCAATCAAGCTTCTTATTGGCACGTTTTAGGTGATATAACTGACTTTAATAAAGTAGCTTTAAAATGGAAACAAGATGATTTTTCTTTTTGGGCAAACGGTGTTAAAGTAGCAACAGATATAAATGGTAACGTTCCAGCGCAAAACATACTTAATACACTAGATTTTTATTATGCAACAGGTGGTGGGATTTATAACTTCTTTGGTAAAACTAAATGCTTAGCAGTTTTTAAAGAAGCTCTTACAGATGAAGAATTAACTTGTTTAACAACAATATAAAATAAATAAAAATGTATATAGGAAAATATCAGTTTAAAGACCAAAAGACTGCAGAAGCTAAAATAAAAGCTTTAGGAGTAGAAACAGACGAAGATGGAAACGAGTACCCAACACACGGACACGCTATTGTTAAACTCGGACATATTGTTTTAGAGCAAGGCGAATACGACCAAGAGGGTAACGAAATAAAACCGCCAGTATTAAGCGACAAGTACCATTTAGATGTAGCTTGGAAGTTACAAGATACTATTGACGAAGATGGCAATGTAATAAAAGCAGACCACCCTTATGGTTGGAAGTCAAGTGCAGTAGCTATTTCAGATGGTAATGGCATACACAGTTTTTATGGAGTGGACTATCAAAAATTTAAATTATGATTAGAGGACTTAGATACATAGCGGATAAGTTAGAACATTTTACATTTTGGTTAGCAGCTAAATGGAATAACTTTTTAAAAAAACTTATGCTATGAGTGTTCAAGATTTGAGAATAGCGATATTAAATGCAGTTACCTTTGGGGTTAGTTTTACGCAGATAGAAAACGGTTTAAAAATTATATTGTTGATTTTATCCATAGGATATACAGCTCAAAAAATATACGAAACGCACAAGAAAAAAAATGACTAAAAATTTTAGTATAAAAGAGTTTGAATGTAAGTGTGGTTGTAAAATGCCTGATGATGTTTTAGTGAATATAACTAAACTAGCAAATCAATTGCAATATATTAGAGATAATGTGGCAATGCCTATAATTATAAATAGTGCTTATAGGTGTGAAGCACATAATAAAGCGGTCGGCGGTTCTCCCAACTCTCAACACTTGTTAGGCAAGGCAGCGGATATCGTTATTCAAGGACTTGACCCTGTTTTAGATACTTACGATTATTTAGAAGATTTGATAATGTCTGGCGAAATTTTACAGGGCGGTTTGGGAATGTATAAAACATTTACCCATTATGATATTAGAAAAACTAAAGCACGTTGGAACAATGCCTAGTTACAAAGACAAAAACGGAACAACAAGAGTAGGGGATGCTTTACGTTGGTTATTAAAACAAGGCAAAGAAGTAGCACCAGAACTTTTAAAAATAGCTTCTAACGTTACAGGAATAGAAGCCTTAGAGATATTAGCATCTAAAATTAGCACAGACGAAAAACTAAGCGAAGCAGATAAACAACTTTTATTAGAAGAATTAAATTTTGATAAAATAGAAATGCAAGAAACCACAAAAAGGTGGGTTTCAGATAATAATACAGATAGTTATTTAACGCAAAATATAAGACCTTTAACCCTTGCATTTTTAACAGCTACACTATTTATATATATTATATTAGATAGCTCATTAGAGGGCTTTAAAATAGACCGTAATTGGATAGATTTACTTTCTTCTTTATTACTTTTGGTTTACGGTGGTTATTTTGGTATGCGTTCCGCAGAGAAAATAACTAAGCATTGGAAAAATAAATAATTTTTTTCTTGTTTTTTTAAAATAAAATATATAACTTTGAATTTTTTATTAAAACTAGACATTTAGTTAAATGTTTTGTTGCCCTTAAAGGCATAAAAAACAAATACAAAATAAATAGATATAAAAAGTTAAATAAAATATAAGACTTAGGGGAACTACTCAAATGGCAAAAAAAACACAACGTAAAAAATTAATAGAAAAACTAGATAAAATATTTAGTATATATATAAGACGTAGAAACGCCGTTAATGATGTAGCTGAATGTTTCACTTGTGGCAAACAAGACCATTGGAAGAAACTACAAAACGGACACTTTCAAAGTCGAAAACATTACTCTACAAGGTGGCACAAACAAAATTGTCAAGTTCAGTGTTCTGGTTGCAATGTTTTTAGATATGGAGAACAATATAAATTTGCTTTAAATTTAGACAACACTTATTATAGTGGTTTAGCAGAGGAGTTACATATAGAAGCAAATAAAACGGTTAAACTAGATAATACAGATTTAGAAATGTTAATAGAAAAATATGAATTGTTAATTAAATTACTAGATAATTAAAGTATATTTGTAAAGTATTGTTTTTGTTTTATCTAAGGTTTTAACCAACCAAATTAAACCATTCTCTTAAAAGGGTGGTTTTTTTTGTTTAAAAGTATTTTTTTTTGTTTATTATTTTTTTTATTGAATTATTTGTTTTATATTTGCATAGAACATTTAAAACAAAACATTATGAATTTATTTGAAAGATTAAAACCAGAGTACAAAGAAATTTTAGAACTAGAAAACATTAAGCATCCGTCATTGGTTGGGTATGTTGTTGATGAATTAGAAACTCAACAATATGTTAGAGAGTTAAAATACGGCTTAGTTATGGACTTGAAATTTTTATTAAATGTAAATAGTCCTTATGAATTATTTAAAGAAATATAAATATGACTTATTCAGAAGATGTAAAGCGTACAGCAACACCAGACACAATAGATTATTTAAATGCTAGGGTAGAAGCATTAGAAAAAAGAGTAGAATTTTTAGAGGCACAAATAGAAATCAAAAACAATTAAAATGAACAAAGAAAAATTAACAGAGTTATATAAGCTCTACAAACTTGAAAAAGAAGATGTATTCGTGCATCAACACTATTTAATCATCACCAGAAGTGGAATTGATAAAATACAGGCGGTAGCTAAAATACAAATACATTATGAAGTGGTAAAATGCGAACCAAATTTCGCAGTATTTAAAGCAATAGCACACAAAGGTTCTGCAATGATAGAAACTTTTGGTAGTGCATTGAAAGGCGAAAACTATAAAGACGGTTCAACGAATAGTTGGTACGTTCCAGAAATGGCAGAGAAACGAGCAATGAGTAGAGCAGTGCTTAAATTAACAGGCTTTTACGAACAAGGAGTTTTCGGAGAAGATGAAAGCGAAAGTTTTAAAAATAATAATAAATAATAATAAATAACAACAATTAAAAAAAAGTAAAATTATGGGAGCAATTATCAACTATTCAATTAGAGTAGACAAATTACCAAAGGAGAAATTTATCGCAGGAAAAGACGGTGCGGTTTATGTAAATTTAACAATGAGTGTAAATGACGAAACAAGGTTCGGAAACAACGCATCTATTATGATTAGTCAAACACAAGAGGAGCGTGAAGCTAAGAAACCAAGAACTTACATTGGCAACGGTCAAGTGGTTTGGACTGATGGCAATATTGTCAAAGCTGAACGAGAAGAAGTTAAAGAAGTAGTACAAGAAGCTGAAATAAGCGATTTACCATTTTAATTAAATAGGGCGGTGTAATAACCGCCTTTTTTTATTACCTTTACAAAACAATACAAAAAAATGACAGAAGAAGAAACTACACATAATATGTTAATGGAGTTGATAGCAGAAGAATGTACTATTGACACGGAAACAGTTATGGAATATCCGCCAACTGCTTTAAGTTTAGGAGAAAAAAAAATACAGGCTAGGGGTGGAGAAATAACAATGCCTATTCCGATTGGAACTTATGGTAATTTTAGCTTCGTACAAGCACCACCAAAGAGCAAAAAAACGTTTTTTGTATCTTTATTAGCTTCGGTTTATTTAAGTGGTGGCAATAATTTTGGCGGTAAAATTAAAGGACATCGTAATGGACGGTGTTTAATGCACTTTGATACAGAGCAAGGTCATTGGCATTCTCAAAGAGTTTTTAAGCGTGTTCAAGATATGAGTAATACAAAAGAAGTAGGCTGTTATCATACATTCGCACTTAGAACAATAGGGTATAAACAACGTTTACAATTTATAGAATATTGTTTAGAACAAAACAAAGGGAAAAACGGTTTAGTCATTATAGATGGAATTGCTGATTTAGTTTCAGATGTTAATAATTTAGAAGAAAGTAATTTATGCGTTCAAAAAATAATGCAACTATCAGCAAAATATGATTGTCATATAGTAACAGTAATTCATAGTAATTACGGAAGCGACAAACCAACAGGTCATTTAGGCTCGTTTCTTGAAAAAAAGACAGAAACACAAATACAACTTGAAGTTAATACAGTAAATAAAGAATGGATTACGGTAAGCTGCAAACGTTCTAGGGGTTACGCTTTTGACACGTTTAGTTTTAGTATTAACGAGTTTGGACTTCCTTTTGTAGTTGGCGAAATATACGACCCTTTAGAATACTTTGTCCCAAGAACATTAACACCAAATAAATAAATGAAATCAATTTTAGAACTTGCATACAAAAAGCATAATGATTGGAATAACATAGTCAAAAGTTTTGGGTGCAACCCTTCAATAAGTGAGGATATTGTAATGGAAATGTATATTCAATTAGATGCTGATGTAAAAAAAGGTTTAGACCTTTACTATAAAGACGAAATAAACCACTATTATTGCTATAAAGTTTTAAGGGGTATTTACACAAATTTATATAAGTCAAGTTTAAGACAAAAGAAAGTTTATTTAGAAGATATAAACGAACTCAAAGAGATACAAGAAAGCGGTATTGATGAGTATGAATGGTCGAAGCAACGTGATTACATAGACACCATATTAAATGATATGTATTGGTATGACAAAAAGATATTTGAAATAGTAGCTAAAGGGGTTAGTATTGCGGAGTTAAGCAGAAACACTAAAATAAGTTATTACTCACTTTATAATACATATACAAACGCAAAGAAACATATAAAAAACAAACTATGATTTCTAAATTTCAACAGGATTTAAAAAATGGAAAAGAATATGAGAGCAAAGCGTTATCACATATTCAACTAAAATACCCTAAAGCGTATATAATAGAGGGGTATTGTTTGGATTGGGATATATATATTCCAGAACTTAAAAAAGGGGTTGAAGTAAAAAGCGATGCACAATACAAGAAAACAGGAAATTTTTATGTTGAGTATTTTTGTAATGGAAAACCAAGCGGAATAGCAACTACTAAGGCAGATATATATTATATTTATTTAGATAAATTATATATTATTAAAACAGAGGTTTTAAAAGATAAATGCAGAAAATATATAAACACAAACCGAGATAAAAAAGGCGGAGATAATATGGCTAGTAAAGGAATTATTTTACCATTAAATGAATTATTATGAGATTAGGAGATTTAATATATTACATTACTTATTACACTGGCATACATTGGTTAGTTAAAAAAATTAGCAAAGCACTAGGAAAAGATTGCGGTTGCGACCAAAGGCGTGAAGATTGGAACGACATAAACATAGAACTATGAGAATAGAAGATAGAGAGGCGTGGATTGACTTCAAGGCAAATGTAACAAGTAAACTAACAAAAGACCAATACAGGCTTTTATGCACGTTACACGCTCGTTATTTAAACCATAGATATTACGAGCCTTGCAGTTGTAAGCCTAAAACTTTAGTGATGTGGATAAAAGATATTGATAACATATATAATAAAATTTAATGATTGAGAAAATACATAATTGGGAAAAAGCAGTTGTAACACTTTTAAACCTTGACGGTTGGAATTTAACACATACAGGTAAAGGGAATGAAAGCTGGGATGCAACAGGCACAACCCCCAAAGGTCAAGAGTGTGTGATTGAAATGAAGTTTAGAAATAAGTATTATGATACTAAAATCCTTGAAAAATTTAAGCACGATAAATTAATAGAAACAGGTAAGGTTGCTTTGTACTTAGTAAACGACCCAAAAGGAAATTATATGTTCTGGCTTAATAATTTAAAAGGTTTGCAAGTAAAAGATATGTACTGCCCAGACACTACATTATGGACTAAAAATAAAATATTAAAGCCTTGTTACCTATTAAAAGAAAAAGATGCTGCAATAATTAATCTAAACGAAGAAACAAAAAAAGGCGTTTGGGATAGTTATTTTCAGATAAAAGAAAAAATAATTAAAAAAAATAGTTAATTAATTTGTTTATAATAAAAATAAAGTTGTATATTTGTACCAACGATAACAATTAAAAACAAAACATTATGAAAACTATTACTTTAAAAAACGCAAAAACACACAACCAATTATTTAGATTAGGTAAAAAGGTAGATGCTTTTTTATTATTTAGAAAAGAAACAGGAAGCAATTTTTCTTTTGATAAGTATGTTAAGAATATGATTTTATTTCACAATTAAAACAAACATTATGAAAAAAACAAAAACAGGATTACACATTGAAACAAGAAAAAACCGTATTGAAGTTTATACTAAAAAAGATTTATTAGAAAAACAACAATATGAAAAACAAGCTAGAAACTTTATTATAACGGGAACAATTTTACTCTTTGGTTTGTTATTGTTTACATTAGGTTTAATTTTAGGCTATAAGATATAATGACACCACTACAAAAGCAGTCTTACAATTTATGGTTTAATCACATAGCAAATTTAGTTCTGCAATGGAGCAAGGAAAAACCAGCGAACACAGACTTAAAAAACATAGTGCAAGGAATGACAGAAATTGGTCAGTATGTAAACGGATTAACCGTTGAGAATACAGTATTGATAAAACGCATAGGTTTAATACGAGAAGAAAAAAATAAACAGCTTATAAGTTTGAATAAGCAAATAGAAGAATTACAAAACGATTTAAAAAAATACGATATATGAGTTGGTTAGATAGTTATATAGACGAACCAGATGCAAAGACAGAGTGTGCCTGTTGTGGTGCTGAAACAAACGGAGATTATTATTGTTCAACCGAGTGCTTTAATTTAGATATACAATGATACTTTTAGTTGATGCAGATAGTTTAATCTTTGCTTCTTGTTATAAGAAACGAGAAAATCCAGAAGATGATAAATACTTTAGGAACATAGAAGATGCACAAGCTAAGTTTGATGAGCAGTTTATGAGCATAGTTAATAAACTAGAGGATATGTACCCTATTCAAAATTTAGTAACGTTTAGCGGTAGCAAGGGAAACTTCAGAAAGCTAATTACAAGCGATTACAAAGCAAATAGAAAAAATCAAGAGTTACCCCCTTTATTGGATGATATGCACCAATACGTCAAAGACCAATACGGCAGCGTTTGGGGTTACGGAATTGAAACTGATGATATGGTTGCTAGATATTGGTACGAGCTTTCAAACGAGCTAGGGCGTGATAATGTTATGATAGTAAGCATTGACAAGGATTACAAACAGTTCCCTTGCCTTATGTATAACTATCACTACAAACACAAAGAAGTTTTAGATATAAGCGAGGACGAAGCCTTATATAACTTTTACGAACAAATGATAATAGGAGATACAGCCGACAACGTGAACTATTTTAAAGGCAAAGGTAAAAAGTTTGCAGAAAAATATTTAGCTGATTGCGATACAAAGTATCAATACACTAAAAAGATGTACGAACTATTTAAGCAAGAATACAAAGGTAAGGCACGTCAAAAATATGCAGAGTGTTATCACTTATTAAAACTTAGAACAGAATGAAAATATTAAATTTATATGCTTGTCTTGGTGGAAACCGTTACAAGTGGGATGAGGTTACAAATATTGAAGTTACGGCAGTTGAATGGGATGAAGAACTGGCTAGACTATACCAAGAACGCTTCCCTAATGATACGGTAATTGTTGCAGATGCACACCAATATTTATTAGACCATTACAAAGAGTTTGATTTTATCTGGAGTTCCCCCCCTTGTCCTACTCATAGCAGGTTTAATATTTCTATGAAAACAAAACGAGAAATGAAATATCCAGATATGAAACTATATCAAGAAATAATATTTTTAGATAATTTCTTCAAAGGTAAGTATGTAGTTGAAAATGTTATACCCTATTATGAGCCTTTAATAAAAGCAAATAAAAGACACCGCCATTTATATTGGACTAACTTCAATTTACCAAACGAATTAAGCATTAGAACTAATCCAGATTTAGGTAGGACTAAAAACTTAATAAAAGAATTATCTAAATTTCACGATTACGATTTTAGGCAATACAAAGGTAAGCAACGTATGAACAAAATTGCAAGGAACTTAGTAGATTATGAAGCTGGAAAAACAATACTAGAAACTGCAATAGGAATTATTAAAAAACAAAATATAAACCAAACAGAATTATTTTAAAATGATTAGATTTGTATATGATTTAGATATAGTTATTGAAGCAATGGAAAACCAAGACTATGAAGATGCTTTAAAAATGATTAAAGATATACAAGAAGATTTAAGAATATTAGCATTATTATAAAATAAAATAAAATTATGAGAGCAACTTATTTACATTACGAAAACGGTAAAGGCTATGACGTTATAGACTTTATAAAAGATTATGAGTTAAATTTTAATAGAGGCAATATAATTAAGTATATTTGTAGAAGCGGTAAAAAAGACGATGAATTAAAAGACTTAGAAAAAGCAGCAGATTATTTAAGACGTGAAATAGAATACCTAAGAGAGCAGCAGCAACAATGGATAGAAAAAAACAAATAGAATACTATAAACAAATGGAACAAAAAGAACTAGAACACCAAGAGCAAGTAAGAGGAGTTTATGACGAACCAATAAGCGACAGGCACTTAGCGTATTTAAAATGCGTATTGATAAGCCAATTACTACTTGAAGCTAATGACGATTTAAAAGGCAGTAAAGCATTTAAACAAAATGTAAAGCTACAAGTTAATAAGACTTCTAAAATACTAGAACGAATATACCAAGAGGGGTTTAATACAGTGTATCATAATAACCCAGAGATGTGTACTAATGTACTAAACAAAATAGACAGCTTAATACACAAAATAAAAACAGCTAGTATTGATGAGCTAGTTATGATTGATGCCTTAGTAGATAACTACTTTCAAAACAAAGAAGAAATAAATAAAGAACAAACAGCAGAGTTTACTAAAATAGATTAATATGTATATAAATATAGAACTAAAAAAAGCAGAAAGAAAAGACTATTATAAATTCAGTATAAACGGAGTTAAACTAGGAGAATGGGAACGCTCTGAATTAAGATACTTAATAGGAGTTATAGATAGTAAAATATAAAGAAAATGAGATTAGATAAATTAAAAAAAGCGGTAGATAAAAAGTTTGGTTTGGATATAGCCACAAGGTCAAGAAAAAGAAAATATGTATATGCTAGAAAAGTGTTTTGTAAATTAGCTAGGGAAACAGGTGCAACCTTTCAGGCAATAGGAAACGAAATAAACACAAAGCACGATTTAGTATTATTTCATTGCAATACAATAGATGTTATAGAATACCAATACAAAGACAAACACGATGAATTAATAGACGAACTTAAATTAGCATTTTCAAAGCCTTTTACAAAAAAAGAAAAACCAAAACCAAAAGCAAAAAAACAAATAGCACAAACAAACACAAGCGAAACATTAAAGCGTATTAAGTGCATTACAGATGTTATAAGCGAATGGGATATAGAAACAGTCCAAGAATTTAAACAAACACGTCTAGACCCCTTTAACGCATCATTAAAGCATAGAGTAAAGCCTAAACAAATACTAGAAGTAAAAGGAGCAAAAATAAACAAGAAAGTTAAAAACCCAGTATTATGCTGATAACAAACGAGGATAATATTAAACTGATGGCAAGGTATGAAAATAACCACTTCGACCTTGCTATTGTAGACCCGCCTTATGGGATAAACCAAGACAAGGTTCAAGAGGGTTTGAGTAATAAAAAAGGATTTACTAAAAACGCTGGAACTTATAAAGAATACCATAAAACAGAATGGGATAATGAAATACCAGATTTAAAATATTTTACAGAATTACAAAGAGTATCTAAAAATCAAATTGTATGGGGAGGTAATTATTTCCACGAATTAAATTTAGAGGGTGTTGTGATTTGGTATAAAGGAAATAGTGGTAATTTTAAAGAAGGAGAGTTAGCGAAAACAAATATAAATACTTTTAAAATATATCAATACAGCAGAGCAGATGCGTATATAAATGACTGTGACAGTAAAATACACCCAACACAAAAACCAGTTAAACTTTACGAATGGCTTTTAATGAATTACGCAAAAAAGGGAGATAAGATATTAGATACACATTTAGGTTCTGGAAGTATCGCTATTGCCTGTCATAATTTAGGTTTTGATTTAACAGCTTGTGAACTCGACAAAGAATATTATAATGCAGCTATAAAAAGAATAGAGCAGCACAAAGCACAACAAAGGTTATTTTAATATGAAACTATATAAAGGAGATTGCTTAGAGGTAATGAAAACAATACAAGATAAAAGTATTGACGCAATAATAACAGACCCGCCATACGGAACAACAGCTTGTAAATGGGATAGCGTAATTCCTTTTTACTTAATGTGGGAGCAGCTTAATAGAATTATAAAGCCTAACGGTGCGATAGTTTTATTTGGTTCTGAGCCGTTTAGTTCTGCTTTAAGGATGAGTAACATTAAGAATTACAAATATGATTGGGTTTGGGATAAAAAAAGATGTACGGGTTTCTTAAACGCTAAAAAACAACCATTAAGAAACAATGAAACAATAAGCGTATTTTATAAAAAACAATGCACATACAACCCACAACCATATAAGAAAAATACTACTGGTAATATGGGTAAATCAAAAGAACATCAAACGGATAATTATGGTAAATACTATCAAGTGGATAATGATAATAGTAATGAGTTTGGATACCCTAGAACATTAATAACACAAATACCTGTTATTAATAATTTAAGCAAAGATAAAAGCGGCTTACACCCAACACAAAAACCAATAGCATTAATGGAATACTTAATAAAAACCTACACAAACGAAAACGAAACAGTTTTAGATTTTACAATGGGTTCTGGAAGTACAGGGGTTGCTTGTGTAAATACAAACAGAAAATTTATAGGTATTGAAATGGATGATAAATATTTTGAGATAGCAGAGCAAAGAATTAAAGAAGCTGAATATAAGTTGTTCTAAAAAAAAGTAATTCTGTTTATATATTAATAAGTTCAGTTAACTAATTAAATACTGATTATGGATAAGAGAGTAAACAACAAAGGTACAAAAGGAAACAAAGGTGGCAGACCACCAAAGGCAGATGAGATAAAATTAATAGAACGCTTAGACGCTATAATAGACAAAGACGAAGCAGTAAGCAAGTTAGGGGAGTTAGTATCTAAAGGCGATATAAGAGCCATACAGCTATATTTAAGCTATCGTTATGGTAAACCTAAGGAAAGTGTTGATATTAACTCTAGTGAGGGCTTAAACATTAATTTTAGAGATTTAATTAAATTCGTTGATTAAAGTAAAAAAGAAATATATGCCTATTGTTGATAGCGATAGTAGGTATTTTATTGTTAGTGGTGGGCGAGGTTCTGGAAAATCCTTTTCAGTAAACGCCTTACTTGTTATGCTTACATACGAACAAGGGCACACGATACTGTTTACTCGTTATACATTAACCTCTGCTTATATATCAATCATTCCAGAGTTTATAGACAAGCTAGAGCAGTTTGGTTCAATAGCAGACTTTTACATTACTAAAGATGAAATAATAAATAAAAAGACAGGAAGTAAAATAATATTCAGAGGGATAAAAACTTCAAGTGGCGACCAGACAGCAAACTTAAAATCTTTACAAGGGATTACCACGTGGGTAGTTGATGAAGCAGAGGAATTAGTGGACGAACAAAAGTTTGATACTATTGATTTATCGGTAAGACAACAAGGCAAAGCAAACAGAATAATATTAATACTAAACCCAACCACAAAAGAACATTTTATTTACAGACGTTTCTTTGAAGATAGAGGTGTGCAAGAGGGTAGCAATATAACTAAAGAAAACACTACATATATACACACAACTTACAAGGATAACATAAACAACCTCTCCGAAAGCTATATTCAACAAATAAAGCAAATGCGAGAACGCAGACCAGAGAAGTACAAACAGCAAATGTTAGGTGCGTGGCTAAACAAAGCAGAGGGAGTTATATTTAATAATTGGAGCGTTGGAGAATTTAAGCATATAGGCACAAGCGTTTGGGGGCAAGATTATGGTTTTGCAGCAGACCCTAGTACTTTAGTTGAAGTCAATATTGATAGTTCTAACAAACGAATATATTTAAAAGAATGTTTCTATTTGCAAAGATTAACAACTTCACAAATAGCACAGCTAAATTTAAAACACGCCAGAGAGGGTTTAATCATTGGCGATAGTGCAGAGCCTAGACTACTAAGCGAAATAAAAGCAAAGGGTTGTAATGTACGACCAAGTATAAAAGGACAAGGGAGTGTTACCTATGGAATTAGTTTATTACAAGACTATGACATTATAGTAAGTCCAGATAGCACAAACTTAATTAAAGAGTTTAATAATTATTGTTGGTTAGAACGCAAATCAAATACACCAATAGACAAATGGAACCATCTAATTGATGCGGTTCGTTATGCAGTAGGCTTTCAACTACAAAACCCAAACAGAGGTAAATATACCGTATCTTAATCTGTTTTAAAAAAAAAATAAAAAAAAAGTTAATTAAATGTTTGTTATTTCAAAAAAAGGTGTATCTTTGTAGAGAACAAAAACAATAACACTATGAATGCAACATTAAAATTTCAAACAAACAAACAAGCAACTGAATTCGCAATGGCTTGGTCCAGAGCCACATCTAACGGACACACTTTAGGTGATACTGATATTACAGTTTACAATGTAGATAATAAAGGTAAAGAATTTATAGAAAATTATATATCTAAATTAAATAATTAAAATAAACAAAAAATTTTAAATAACCCTTGCAGAAATGTAGGGGTTTTTTTGTATCTTATAGTTACTAAAATAAATTAAAAAAGTTTATATATTAATATGAAAGTAAAATTAAGCATACCAACTACTTTAAACGAAATCACTTTAGGGCAGTATCAAGAGTTTTCTAAATTGGAATTAACTAAGGAAGCAGAGGTGCAGTCTAAGATGATTGAGATATTTTGTAAAGTGCCTATTGAGGTTGTCCGTTCAATGAAAGCAAAAGACATAAACGATATTTGTCTTATCATAAATAATATGTTTGACACAGAGCATCAACTTATAAATAGGTTTCAGTTGAATGGTAAAGATTACGGATTTATACCAGACTTAGAAAATATGAGTTTTGGCGAGTACGTGGACTTAGATACATTTATGGGAGATAACGACAACCTACATAGGGCTATGAATGTTCTATATAGACCTATTGACTTAAAGCAAGGGCAAAGATATACGCTTAAAGAATACGACCCAGACACAAACGAAGAAGCAAAGAACTATCCTTTAGATGCTTGTTTTGGTGCTATGGTTTTTTTTTACAATTTAGGCAAAGACTTATCGACAGCTATTCTGAACTCTTCGAGCAAACAGAACGAGGAGAGTTTAGTGCAATTTCTGGCTTCACAACCAAGTGGGGATGGTACAATTCAGTCTATGCAATCGCTAACGGAGATATTACGAGATTTGAAAATATCACTAAATTAAACGTACACGAATGTTTAACGTATTTAACATATACAAAAGAGAAAAACGAGATAGAAGCAAGAAATATTAAAAGCAAATTCAAATGAGTTACACAGGAATAAGAGGTTACTATTTATTAACCGAAGCAATTAAAAACGCTTTACTAAGTGATATAAATGTAAACACAGTTACAGAGGGCGATTTGTTTGATATTGATTTATCTAAGCAGTCTATATTTCCATTATCTCATTTGATTATAAACAGCGTTACAGCACAAGAAAGCGTCTTGAGGTTTAATATATCTATATTGTCAATGGATATAGTAGATGAAAGTAAAGAGCCTACAACGGATATATTTATAGGCAACAATAACGAACAAGACGTTTTAAACACGCAATTAGCCGTATTAAATAAGTTAGTCCAAGTTTTAAGGCGTGGCGATTTATATAGCAGTCAATATCAATTAGAGGGCGATGCAAATTTAGAACCATTTGTAGATAGGTTTGAAAATAAGGTAGCTGGTTGGACTGCAACGTTTGATGTACTTGTAAACAATGACATTGAAATATGTTAGCAGATAAATACCTACAAGACGAATTAAATAAGTTTGCAAAGTATGTTATTCAACAAAGCAGAAGCAACCTATCAAAAAGCGATAGGAACGACACTAAGGCACTTTATAACAGTTTAGGGTATGACATAGAGCTAACTGCAAAAGGTGCTGAATTAGGCTTTAATATGGAGCAATACGGAGAATTCCAAGACAAAGGGGTTAGAGGTAAATCGTCAAGTGCAAAAGCACCGAACAGTCCGTTTAGGTTTGGAAGTGGCACAGGTAAAAAAGGCGGTTTAACAAATAGCATAGATAAATGGGTTAAACGTAAAAAAATACAATTTAGAGATAAAAAGTCTGGGCGTTTTTTAAGTTACCAAAGTACGGCTTTTTTAATTTCAAGAAGTATATATCAAAAAGGAATTAAACCTAGTTTGTTTTTTACGGAACCATTTGTAGCAGCTTTCAAAAGGTTGCCAGATGAATTACTCAAGGCTTATTCTTTAGGGTTGGAAAAAGATTTAATAAAATTAACAAAACGATAAAATGGCAAAAATTAATGTAAGAAGTCCTTACTATGTATATTTAAACGAAAGCAATTTAGAAAGTGCAATTTTAAGTCTTTGGATATATACAGGAACACAAGGAACTTCAAGACCTGTTACAGCTACTTATGTTTTAAATTCAAATGCGGTAAACTTCACTGTAAATTTTGAAATTGCAGAACTTGTAAGGGATTTTATGGACTATAACGCAGAAGATTATGAAACAGAAATTGTGTTGGTCGATTATCAAATAAGAAAAATTGTAGCTGGACTTTCAATAGATTTACCTATTGTTTTAAACAGAGGTTTTTATGGTTATGGATATTTTCAAGATGGAGTTAATCCTCAAAACGATAGCGGACTTTTACAGTCAAATTATACGGTAGTTAAATTAGATGACGCTCCAGTTGTTTTACCTATTGACACAAGCAAGGTTACAAGCGTTGATTACTATTCAGAAAATCAAGAAGTTTATAAAGAAACTTTTGCACCAACAACAACGTCATCAACTCAAATAAAATATATTTCAAATACTGTAAATGGAGCAGATGGATTTGAAGAAAGGGTTATTATTGACGATGGAATTTTTGAGGGCAATATATGTTTGAATGAATTTTTAGATAATAATGTTACGTTTCCTGTTGATACTATTTACATTAATTCAGACGATGGCGTTTCTATTGTTAAAGTTGAAAATATTAGTGAGTGTAAATACGAACCTTATAAATTAAGTTTTATAAATAAATTTGGAGCGTTGCAAAACCTTTGGTTCTTTAAGCGTAGTAATAAACAACTATCAACCAAAACAGAAGATTTTAAAAGAAATACACTTGTGGCAAATAGTTACGCATTTGACAAGCACCAACAAAAAAGCCTTTATAAAATAGGCAATGAAAAAATGGACTTAAACACTGGTTTTTATCCAGAAGAATATAACGAGGTATTTAAGCAAATGCAATTAAGTGAGGATTGCTGGATAGAAATAGATAACGTTGTTTTACCTGTTAATGTAAGCGATAGTAGTTTTAGTTATAAAACAAGTTTAAATGACAAATTAATCAATTACAATATAAAAATAGATTTTGCTTTTGACACTATAAACAACATAAGATAAATGCAGATAATAGACTTATATATTAGAGGTGGGGATAAGTACACTGGCAAAGGTTCTTTTACTACAACAACAAGGCTTGTAGATAATGCAACAGATTTTACAAACGGAAATTTTAGAGTAGGTCAATTAATTAAAAATTTAAACTCTGGTGTAGTTGGGCGTATAACTGCAATAGCACCAAGCGGAAGTGATACACTAGACATTGATGGCGGTAGTTTTTCTGGAACAAATCAAGACTATCAAATATATGACGATTATATAAAATTAGAATTATTTAAAGACGAGAGCGTTTCAATTACAGATACTATTCAAAACGTAAAAGACCCAGCTAAAATATTTGCTCCGTTTAGCCAACAGTTTAGCGTACCAGCATCTAAGCATAATAATAAATTCTTTAAACATTATTACAATAGTGAAGTAGCAAACAGTTTTGATGCCAGATTTAAAGGCGATGGACTTATTCAATTAAACGGTATAGATTATAAAAAAGGCAAATTTAGTTTAACTTCCGTTGAGTTAAAAAACAATGTTGCTTATTCATATAAATTAGTATTTACAGGAGAAACAGTTGAATTCAAACAAATACTTGCAGAAAACGAATTAAGCTCATTAATATATCCAGACAGTTTGAATTTTGAATACAATAGTGATTTTGTTAAAAGTAGGTTGTTAGGTTCTGCGGTTAATGAAGATGTAATATTCCCACTTATAACGCACAGTAAAAATATGCGTTATGGATATAATGGCAACGCTGGTTATAAAGATGCTATAACAAATACTTACTTAAATTATGCGGATTTAAAACCAGCAATAAAAGTTAAGGCTATATTTAATGCAATAGAAAGAACTTATCCACAAATAAAATTCAGTAACGAATTTTTAAATAGTTCCGTTTTTAATTCTTTAAGGTTGTGGCTTCATAGAGAAGAGGGTTACTTATCAAATGCAGATGAGGGGGGTTCAATTCAAGATATAAGTACTAGATTTTACGCTTTACAAACTGTTGATGATGCAGCAAACAATTACGATTTAGTTAGTGGTGTCGAACAAAGATTTGCAATACCTACAATTCAAAGCGGTATTCTTGGATTTTCTTACATTATAGGGTATAGATTTAATTTAACAGTTAATAGCAACGACCCAGATAGGGAGTATGACGTTCAATTTTTGAATACGTCTGATAATTCAGAGTTATTTTTTGCAACTGGAGTGGGTGGTCAAACCTTTACCCATATATTAACCAATTTTAATTATTCTGGGGTAATTATTGATATAACGATTAAAATAAGTACTAGTAACACTTTGGGTTTATCTCAAGACTTACAGGTTCAAAAAGTAAGAATTATAAGTGGTGGCGAACAAGTTTTATCAACAGGAAACTATGCAAAGGCAGCAACAGGTTTGGAGAACATTGTAACAATAAACAATCATTTGCCTAAAATGAAAATATTTGATTTTATAAAAAATATCTTTACTATGTTTAATTTAACAGCATATAAAGAGAATGGTATTATAACGGTATTGCCTTTAGACGATTACTATAACGCTGGTAAAACTTATGATATAACTGAATATGTAGATACAAGTAAAAAAACTGTATCTAAGTTACTACAATTTAGGAATATGAATTTTAATTTTAAAAGTAAAAAATCGTATTTAGTACAATATTCAGAAGAAATGCAAGGCAACAAGTTTTCAGAAGAAAGCTATGGAAATGATGAATGGGATGGGGGCGACTATAAAATAGAAGTTGATTTTGAGAAAATGATGTACGAGAGATTAACTAATGAATTAACGGGAAATTTAACTACTATTACGCAAGGTGCAATGTTAGATAAAAAGTTTGAACCTACAATAGGTAAACCTCTGTTATTCTTTGTAAATAACACATCAACAAACGGGGATGATATAGAATTTGAAAATTCAGATGGCACAATAACTAATTTAACCTCATATTTAAGACCATCCAATAGTGTGGTAAATTTTTCAACTGGGAATATTAGTAATACTTTAAATTTTGGTATTGAAGCTGATGAGTACACATTAACAACTGGAGGCGATACGCAAACTTCATCAAATGACTTATTTACAAAATATTACAGGAATTATATTGTTAATTTATTCTCAAAAAATGCAAGAAAAACAAACGTATCTGCATACTTGCCGTTAAATATAATTTTAAAATATAGGCTAAACGACATATTTGTTATAGGTACTACTAGATATAGAATAAACTCTATAAAAACAAATTTATTGACAAATAAGAGTGATTTAGAGCTTTACAATTTAATAGAAAATGTATCACAAATTATAAACTCACAAGACCAAAATTTACCAAGAGTTCAAAATTTAGAAACGACAAATATACAACCAGATGCTATAAGTTTTCAATTTAACTCTTTGTCTTCTGAACCCAACCTATTAAGGTACGAGGGTTTTGAAGATGACGTACTAAAACTTGTAATATATTCGGATGCTCCAAATATAATTGATGCATCATTGTCGGATTTAGATAGTGATACAACTTACAAAATATCTATAAGAGCTATTTATGATATTGACGGTACAGAAGTTGGCTCATTTGACACAGATTTATTTGAAACAACGTTATGATAAAATTAATAATAGAGAGTTTAAAATACGCAAACGGAGAAACTGAAAACTTGCGAATTGCACAAGGCAAATATAAATTACCTACAACAATTAAAGAGGGTTACAAAGCTTTAAAACAAGAGATAAAATGGCAATAGAAAAAACAATAGAATTAAACGTTAATAGTAAACAAGCTACAAAGGGTTTAAAGGATTTAGAGAAAGGTATTGATGACGTAAATAAAGAAATAAAACAAACATCTGGAAATACCTCTGAAATGACAAGCCAATTAGATAGGTTTTCAGGCGGTGCAGTAAGTGGTTTTAAAGGTGTTATAGGTGTTTTAAAGGGGGTTACAACTGGCTTTAAGAGTATGCGTGTGGCTATTATATCCACTGGGATAGGTGCTTTAATTATAGGTATTACAGCTTTAACAGCAGCGTTTAAAGGTAGCGAAGAGGGTCAAAATAAATTCAATAAAATACTAAGTGTTGTTGGTGCTTTAACAGGAAATTTAGTAGATTTAATGGCAGATTTAGGCGAGGGGTTAATAAGTGCTTTTGAAAACCCTAAACAAGCAATAACAGGCTTTGCTAATTTAATCAAAGATAATATAATCACTAGGTTTGAGGGGTTAATTAATTTAATTCCGAATTTAGGACGTGCTGTCGAACAACTGTTTAAAGGTAATTTCAAAGAAGCTGGTAAAATTGCGGCAGATAGTGTTGGAAAAGTTGTTTTAGGGGTTGATAGTATAACGGACACTGTTAAAAATGCAACAAATGCTGTAAAAGAATTTACGGCTGAACAAATAAGAGAGGGAAAAGCAGCTGCAAAAGTAGCTGATATGAGAGCAAAAGCAGATAAAATAGAACGTGATTTAATTGTAGACCGTTCAAAGCTAGAAAGTGAGATAGCACAATTAAGACTAAAGTCTAGACAAGAGGAGCGATTTTCAGCAGAAGAAAGAAAACAGGCTTTATTAGATGCTCAAAAATTAGAAGATAGTTTATTAGATAAAGAAACTGAATTTTTAGAACTAAGGCGAGATGCTCAAATTCAAGAAAACACATTTAGTAGAAGTAATAAAGAAAATTTAACAAAAGAAGCTGAGGCTATTGCGGCTGTAAATAGACAGGTTGCTGCTAGGGCAAACGCAGCTCGTCAAGTTCAAAGGGAAGTTAATACTATAAGTAAACAAATTGAAGCACAAAACAAAGCAGCAGCATCAGAGGAAAAAGCTATACAAGATAAAAAAATAGCTGATGAAAAATTAAGGACTGATGCAATATCAAAAATACAGGAAGATTTCAGACAGAAACAAAAAGATAGAGAAGCTGAAACAGAACTTGAAAAAATAAACCTTGAAGAAGAACGTAAACTTGCCGAACTTGACAGATTAGGAGCAACCGAAGAACAGAAACAAAGTATAATTGATTTTTATAATGGTAAAAGGTTAGATAATAAAATAGCTCTTGACAAAGCAGAGGTTGAAATTGATAAAAATACAGCTAAGGCAAAACAAGAAAATTTAGCTAAAGTTGGAAACGCTTTAAGTTCGTTTTCTGAAATTGCAGGAAAAGAAACAGCCGCTGGTAAGGCTTTAGCTATTGCTTCAACTTTAATACAAACTTATCAATCCGCTCAAAGTTCGTATGCTTCATTGGCTGGTATTCCTGTTGTTGGACCAGCTTTAGGTGTTGCAGCCGCTGGTGCTGCCGTATTCGCTGGAATGAAGCAAATACAAAACATTAAAAAAACTAAAGTACCGAAAGGCGGTGGCGGTGGCGGTGCTTCCGTTGGTGGTGCTTCTGTTGGTGCTGCCCCAGCTCCCCCAAGTTTTAATGTAGTCGGAGCAAGTGAAACAAGCGTTTTAGCTGATACAGTGGCAGAACAAACAAACGAGCCAATACAGGCTTATGTAGTATCGAATGACATTACTACAGCTCAAAGTTTAGAAAACAATATTGTTGAGGGTGCAACAATTTAAAAAACAAAAATAAACGAATTTAATTATATATAATTATGAGAATAGTAGAATTAATATTAGACGAAGAAAGTGAATTGGGAATTGAAGCTATAAGCGTAGTTGAAAACCCAGCTATTGAAGAAGATTTTATTGCTTTAAAAAGCCAAGAATTTAAACTTGCAGAAATTGACGGAGAGCGTAAAATATTAATGGGTGCTTTATTAATACCAAATAAGCCGATTTACAGACGTAATGGCGAAGACGAGTACTATATATATTTTTCAAAAGATACTGTCTTAAAAGCATCTCAAATGTACTTAATGAATAGTAAACAAAACAACTCAACACTAGAACATCAACACGCAATAGAGGGGTTGAGTTTAGTTGAGAGTTGGATAGTTGAGGACAAAGTACACGATAAGTCTGTAAAGTACGGAATGGATTTACCTTTGGGAACTTGGGTTGGTTCTGTTAAAGTAAACAACGACCAAATCTGGAACGAGTTTGTGAAGACAGGTAAGGTAAAAGGTTTTTCAATAGAGGGTTACTTTGCCGATAAAATGGAACGCCCAAACGACCAAACAATAAAAGACGAATTAGCACAAATAGAAGAACAAGAAGCTGAATATTTATTAGCCGAAATAAAGGCAATTATCAAAAATGATAAACGAGTAAAAGGCGGTAAAAAAATGGTTTTAGAAAGCTACTCTGATTATCCTAGTTCGGTAAGTAACAACGCTAAAAGAGGTTTAGAACTAAACGAAGCGGTTAATAATAAGTGTGCTACACAAGTTGGAAAAATTAGAGCTCAACAATTAGCACAAGGTAAACCAATAAGCAAAGAAACGATAAAAAGAATGTACTCTTATTTGTCAAGAGCAGAAGCATATTACAAGCCAGAAGATAAACAAGCCTGTGGAACTATATCTTTTTTATTGTGGGGTGGCAAATCGGCTAAAACGTGGGCAGAAGCTAAACTTAAACAATTAGAAAATGATTAAGTGGTCAAAGTATTTTACACCAAGCAAAACAAGTCCTAGAAACGGTCGAAGAGGTTGTTTATGTAGAGATAGGGATGCGTATTCTATTGAGTGTTGTAATGGAGATATAATTGCACAAGGTATTGGAGAAATGTCTAAAAATGAAAACTTTATTCTTTTAGAAAACGGAGATTTTTTGTTACAAGAAAATAACTTTAAAATAGAGAAATAATGGCTAAACAACAATTATCTGTTAAAATAGAAAAGCCAAAAAAGAAACGTAAAGGAATACACGCTAAAAGCAAGACAAGTTTATCTAAAAATAGCAAGAATTATAAAAAAAAATATAAAGGACAAGGAAAATAGTATATTATGGCAAACTCAAAAATAAGTGCTTTACCAATAGCAACTGAATTACAAGGTAGTGAATTAATTGCAACGGTTCAAAATGGAGAAACTAAACAGAGTACATTATATAACTTAAAAAATTATATTGTTCCCACAAGTATAACAGCACAAGATACTGACAATATAGATTTAAGTAGTGCTATATATGACAATACTTTTTTATTCAAAATTTCGTGGAGTGGTGGAAATGGTTTAGCTATTTGTAATTTACCAAGTGCAATATTAAACGCAAATAGAATGATTAGATTTATTTCTGACGGAACATTTGTAGCAGCAGACCATTTTGATATAACACCATTAGGCGGTCAAACATTAGACGGTAGCTCAAACGCATATAGAATAAATAAAAGCTATGAGGGTGTGGCTATATGGAGCGATGGTGTAGAATGGTTCGTAATTCAGAAAAAAGCATAACGAAAATACAAATTAAATTAATCTAAATTATATATAAGTATGAAATCAAACAACGTAATTGAAAAAATCAAAGACGTTCTAAATTTAAACGAAGAAGTTAAATTGGAACAAGCTAAACTAGACAACGGTACTGTCATTGAAGCCGATACATTTGAAAGTGGTGTAGAAGTGTTTATTGTTACAGAAGATGAGAAAGTTGCTTTGCCTGTTGGCGAGTACGCATTGGAAGACGGTAAAATATTGGTAGTTACAGAAGATGGTGTAATTGCAGAAATTAAAGACGAAGAAGCCGAAGAGGTTGAAGAAGTTGAAGAAGTTGAAGCAAAAGAAAAGGAAGAAATGGGTTACGCTACTAAAGAGGAATTAGCAGAGGTTAAGTCAATGATTGAAGAAATCAAAGCAATGTTAGAGCCAAAAGAGGATTTAAGTGCTGATGACTTAGGAAACCTTTTAACAGAAGAATTAGCTAAACACGAAAGAGTTGAACTAAATGAAATTCCTGTTGAAGTACAAGCTGAATTAAACGAGCCAAGTGCCGAGCCTATTGTATCAAACCCAGAAGTAAAAAAAACAATATCTAAATTTAGTGTTTCTAAAAACAGAAAAAGCACTACAATAGATAGAGTAATGGCAAGACTAAATAATTAATAACAACTAAAAATTAAATAAAATGAGTGTATCATTAACAACAACTTACGCAGGAGAATTTAGTGGCAAGTATATCGCAGCTGCTTTACTATCCGCTGATACTTTGGATAAAGGTTTAATTACCGTTATGCCAAACGTAAAATTCAAATCTGTAATTCAAAAAGCATCAACTGATGACATCGTAAAAGATGCAACTTGTGATTTCCAAACAGACGCAGGAACGCTAACTTTAACAGAAGCTATCCTACAACCAGAGGAATTTCAAGTAAACCTTGACATTTGTAAGAAAACATTGCATTCTTCTTGGGAAGCTGAACAAATGGGTTATTCTGCTTTTGACAACTTAGCTCCAAACTTTGCTGATTTCGTATTGGCTCACGTTGCTGCAAAAGTAGCTGACAGAACTGAAAAAAATATTTGGTCTGGTTCAACTGCAAATAGCGGTCAATTTGACGGTTTTGCAACTTTATTAGATGCTGATGCTAATTTACCAGCAGGACAAGATTTAACAGGTGCAGCGATTACTTCTGCAAACGTTATTTCTGAATTAGGAAATGTTGCAGACGCAATTCCTACCGCTGTTTACGGTTCAGAAGATTTATACATCTATGCTGCTTCTGATGTTATTCGTGCTTACACTCGTGCTTTAGGTGGTTTCCAGTCTGGTGGCGAAGGTGCTAACGGTTACGAAAACAAAGGTAACAACCAATCTTTAGGTTCTTTATTCTTTGACGGAATTCCTGTTGTACCTGCAAGAGGTGCTGCAAACGGAACTATTATCGCAGCTGAAAAATCAAACTTATTCTTTGGAACTGGTCTATTAAATGACTTGAACGAAGTACGAGTAATTGATATGGCAGAGAATGACGGTTCTCAGAATGTACGTGTAGTAATGAGATTTACTTCTGGAGTACAATACGCACAAGTAACTGACATCGTTTACAGAAAAACTGTATAATAATTAACTAATCAAATTTAAAAGGGTGGGTAAAATTGCCTACCCTTTTTTATTAAAAAAAACTTTAAAAATATGGCAAATTGTTCAATAACTAGCGGGCGTAAAGTACCGTGTAAGTCGGCAGCCGGCGGAATTAAAACTATCTATTTTTCGGATTACGGAACTTTAGGGGATGCGACAATCGTAGCTGGAGAAATTACAGGTGTTTCTGGAACTCCAACGTGGTTTCAGTTTGATGTAAAAGGTAACAGTTCAATGGAAACTGCAATTACTTCAAGCCGAGAAAACGGTACTACTTTCTATGATACTACATTAAATATGACTTTGACTTTTCAAGACAAAGCTACACAGGAAGAACTTAAATTAATCGCACACGCACGTCCTCACGTTGCAGTTGAAGATTATAATGGTAATTTCTTTTTGGTAGGACTTGAAAATGGTGGCGAAGTAAACGGTGGTACTATCGTTACAGGTGCAGCAATGGGAGATTTAACAGGTTACACTTTAACGGTAAATGCACAAGAAACTGCACCGCCTTACTTTGTAACATCAACTGTTATTACTGATGATGCTTCGGCGGTTCAAATCGACCCAACAGCTTAATTAGTAATTTTACTTTTAAATTAGGGTTATCTTAACGGATAACCCTTTTTTTATACCTACACAATACAAAATATTTGTTTTTTATTTATATATTAATATGAAGTTAATAACCACAAGCGGAAACAAAACCTTTAAAATAATTCCTAGAGAATTTACGGTTGGCACTTTGAACTTGAAACTAACAAGCGAAAGCACAAATAAAAGTATTACAGCTAATGCAATTTCTGAAATTGATGGTAATTATATTTCTTTTAATGCGGTTTTCGGAACATTAACTGAAAACGATTTTTATACTTTACAAGTTAGTTATTTAAACAACATAATTTATAAAGATAAGGTTTTTTGCACAAACCAAGCTATTAACCAAAGTAATGACGAATATTACAGCGTTAATAAAAATCAATATATAAGTGAAGAAAGTTCGGATAACGAATTTATAATAATATAAATATGAACGATTTAAGAATAGTAAATTTAAGCACTTACACAACGCCAGAAATTGTTGAGAAGTCCAATAAAGAATGGGTTTCTTATGGTGCTGATAATAATTACTTTAAGTATTTAATTGACCGTTACAACGGTAGCCCAACAAATAACGCTATTATAAACGGTATTAGCGAGATGATTTACGGACGTGGACTAAATGCTTTAAATTCAAATAAAAAGCCAGAGCAATACGCCAAAATGATTTCTTTGTTTCATAAAGATATGGTTCGTAAATTGTGTTATGACCTTAAATTAATGGGTCAGTGTGCTATGCAAGTTATTTATTCTAAAGATAAAAAAACTATTGCACAAGTTGAACATATTCCTGTTGAAAATTTAAGAGCAGAAAAATGTAACGACAAAGGAGAAATTACAGCTTATTACTATTCAGACGACTGGTCTAAAGTTAAAAAAGTTGATGACACTACTAGAATACCGTCTTTTGGTTATAGCAAAGAAAATATTGAGATTATATATGTAAAGCCTTACCGAGCTGGTTATAAATATTATTCTAGTCCAGATTATCAAGGTGTTTTAAATTGGTGCGAAACAGAAGAGCAAGTGTCAATATACCACCTCAATAATACCGTTAATTCCTTCAGTCCTAATACTTTAATTCAGTTTAATAACGGAACACCAAACGCCGAAGAACGTCAAGCAATAGAAAACCGTATAGCTGATAAATTTACTGGTACTTCTGGTTCTAAATTTATTTTAGCATTTAATGATAATTCAGAAAGTGCGGCAACTGTTGAAACATTACAAATAAGTGAAGCACACAACACTTATCAATATGTTAGTGATGAATGTACTAAAAAAATAATGGTAGGTCATAGGGTTGTTAGTCCTATGCTTTTAGGTATTAAAGACAATAGCGGTTTAGGTAATAATGCAGACGAATTAAAGACTGCATCTACATTAATGGATAACACCGTTATAAGACCGTTTCAAATGCTTTTAATAGACGCTTTTGATAGTATATTAGCTTATAATCAAATGAGCCTTAAATTATACTTTAAAACGCTTCAACCGTTGGAATTTACAGACCTAGAGAATGTTGAGGATGCTGAAACACGAGAAGAAGAAACAGGGGTTAAACTTAGCCAAGATTTACCTGATGAAATAGGAAGTGATATAGCTGATGAATTAATTGACTTAGGGCAAGATGAAAGCGAACTACTAGCGGAATATGATTTAGTGGATGAAAGCGAAGTTGATTATGAATTAAATGACGAACTAGACGAAGTTATTACAGATTTAAACACCGAGCCAGAACAAGAAGAAACAACGCTTTCTAAAATATGGAACTTTGTAACCACAGGAACAGCAAAGCCAAACGCAAAAAGCACACAGGATGGTAAGTCAAAACAAGAAAGTCAAAAAGGCGTTGAGTTTTTAGTACGTTATTCTTATGCACCTCAAAAGGCTGGTTCAAATAGCAGACAGTTTTGTTCTAAAATGGTAGGAGCTGAAAAGGTTTATCGTAAAGAGGATATTGTGGCAATGGGAAATAAAGTTGTAAATGCAGGTTTTGGCAAAGGCGGTTCTGATACTTATTCTATATGGCTTTACAAGGGTGGTGCAAGATGTAATCATAAATGGTTTAGAAAAACCTATCAAATTAAAGACGGTGAAAAAAGCGAAATAACAAGCGGTCAAGCAAGAAGCAAAGGATTTAAAGCACCTAAAAACGCTCAAAAAGTACCAGTAGCTCCAAAGGATATGAAGTACAAAGGTTATACAGCCGAATATTGGAATAAAATGAAATTCAAAAACTAAATG
>Ga0196903_1000020_pt1 | contig 28190 bp, 25 predicted proteins | sample CB_VirMetaG_2_FD_169097 | JGI IMG/M metagenome (GOLD analysis project Ga0196903, IMG submission 169097) | Freshwater to marine saline gradient viral communities from Chesapeake Bay - CB_1504_2 Viral MetaG (v3) (version 3) | ecosystem: Environmental > Aquatic > Marine > Coastal | place: USA... | reverse complement strand
CCACAATAAGGTGAGAAATGTTTAGTAAAATCACCACTAACCTTAAAGAGACCCTGAGCCGTTGCAGTCACAGTTCCTAAATTTATAGTTGTTTCGTCTGATGGATTAGGAGCATCAACCGTTATTATAAAGTCTCCCTCATTTGAACTGTTAATGTCAAGAAAGTTTGCGGTTATGTTTAAATCTAAAACATTTTCAACGGCTGTGGTTGCTCCTGAGTTTATACGTAATGGACTGCCTATTTGTGAATAGGTAGTTGTTAAATTACCAAGAGGAAGCGTGCTATTATAACCACGTCTCTGAAAACGCTGTCTAACTGTGCGCTCTAAACCATCTAGCTTAGTACCATCTGTAGCTACGTCTCTACCGTCTACTGTACCACCTACTGCGATGTTTCCAACAACGTCTAATGCTTCTGTAGGACTATCAGTACCTATACCTACTTTGCCTGATATGTCTAGAAAAGTTACAGCAGGAGTTGCTGAACCACTGTCATAAAACTTTAATGAACCTGCCTCTCCAACACCAATCGCCCACTGCTCTGCACCAGAGTTTTCTTGTAAGATAATACCTTTATGGTTAGCATTACATTTAATACCTACTGTAGCGTCTTGGTCAAGTGCAGAGGCTTCTAAATCACCTACTGTTAGAGTGTTTGCAGGACTAGCAGTACCTATACCTACATTGCCACCATAAGGATTTAATGATAAAGGATAAGCAGTTGTACCGTTGCTGTTTGCTATCTGAGTATACCAAGAGTTACCTGTATATCCCTGATGTGAAGATAAGCTAGAGCCATTATGGTTTTGAATCCTAACTTTAGCGTTTGTTACTGATGCGGCTAAATTAGGTGCACTAGCATTAGCACCAACTATGTGTAGTTTAGCACTAGGATTACTAGTACCTATACCTACGTTGCCTGTAGTTGTAACATCACCAGTAAAGTCTGCACCTGTGAGCATAGCCGCCCCTGCGGCATTGCCGTCTTCACCTCGTAAATCAGATGTGCTAAATCCCAACCCATCATCTGAGGTAAATGTCACAATTCCTGTTGATGAGTCATAAGACCCGCCTGTGAAGCCGTCACCGTTAGTGCCGTTAGTGCCTCGTAAATCAGTTGTGCTGAACCCTAACCCATCATTAGACGTAAATGCAATAACTCCAGTATTAGAGTCGTAAGAGCCACCAGTGAACCCAGTGCCGTCTGTGCCATCATCTCCGTCAGCACCAGTATCCCCACGGGGTATTGTTAAGATACCTGTGCTTGAGGAATAAGACGCATCAGTTCCTGCTGCGCCTGTCTGAACACCTAGCAAAGGAGACGTACCGTAAGTTATTACCTCTAGCGTATCTCCAGCAGCGGCTGGGGTTGTTAAAGTAAATGTCGAACCATCGTCAGCCGTAAAGTCGTTAGGTGTGTTTACGTCCCGTCTAGCAACTAGTCTAACACCATTAAGATATACATCTAGGTTGCCAACATCATAATTACCCCCACTAAAGGTGGACTGTGGTGAAGTAAGTGTAATTGACGCTCTTCTAACAGCATTGGATTCGCTAGAAGACATTAATTGCCAACCACCATCTGTTCGATACACTTTCATGGTGTTAACGCTAGAGTCAAACCACAGGTCGCCCTCAGAAGCTGTTGTGGGGGCTGTTGGAGTAGACCCAAAATACTTAGCGTTATACTCACCAGCAATTCTATCGGCTTTGTCAAGGGCTTCTTGAGCCATAAAGAAGATTTGGTTAGAGTCTTTATCTAGGGTCTCTGCCTTAAGCATTGAACCAGCAGTAAAGTCTACTGCTCTAGCTGCGGATGCTGTCTCACGCCTTATGCTTATCTTATCTCCGTTTGAAGGAGTGAAGCCTGTGAAAGCTACAAGATTACCCGTTAGCGTGTAATCAGTACCTTGTGTTTTGACAACATCGTTTACCAGAACAACAATGTCACTGGCTTGTTGGTGACTGGGGGCAACAAAGTTGCTTTGCCCCGTGTAGTCGTACTCATTTATAGAGTGTAAAGTGTTTGTCATTTGATTTTCCTATTATTTATATACGCCACGTATGGAGTCTTGTATTTTAAGCTGTCGCTCAAGAACCAGAGACCTAAGAGGATTTCCGTTTTCTTTGAGTGTGGTTTTAGAGTTCTTTAATACTCTCTCAAGAGCTGTTTCTTTAGCATCCTTAATAGCCTTCTTAGCATCTTTAACAGGCTCACCGTGAAAGGCTGGCTCTGCTGGATTGCCTAAAGGCTTTGTGGATTTACTGAGTCTGTGTAAAGTCTTAACCAATCTTTTCTTAATATAGGGTTTGTTAATCTCTGCCATCATAGCATCGTACAAACTAACCTCAATACCATCGTGTATTATTTCAACTTCTCTTAAGTCCGTTTTACCCAACTTGTTAGTTCTAAATTTAGCCCTAGTAAAGTTTCCATAACCTGATTGTTCCAATTCGTTAATCCACTCGTTTACTTCCAACTCTTGTTTAGACCGACCAGCAGCACGTTGCTCTTGTGTAGAGTACCAAAAAGGGTTCATGACTGTCATAGGGTTATCAACCTCCCTTACATTACCAAAAATATCATACTTTCTAGGTATTGCTGGGTGGTTTGGTGCGAAACTTGCCAGAACCCTCTGTTTAAGATTAACAGGAGATGTTAACTCAGCATCACCCGCAGCTACCTGTCCCTTTTTAATAATACTAGGGACAACCATTAAGGCTTTCTTAACACCTAAGTCCTTGGCAACACTCCAGCCATCTTCTCTTGCATCAGGGCTATCAGACGTAAATGAACCTACAGCACGAGAACCAGCGGTGAACGTATCTACAATACCTGAGAATAGGGCTGAGTCTTGGAAGGCACTGATGAAAGTAGCCATGGCAATACCACCTGACGCTAGTAGTCTGTCATCAAGACCCTTTCCTCTGTTGTTAAAGTTTTCCTGTTCTCTTGTAGCAACAACACCATCAAGGGCGTTTACCATAATAGTAATAGGAATACGTAAAGGTTCAAAGCGTTTGTAGTCAATTGTCTTACCATCGTTACCAATAGCTATGCTTAACGCACCAAGACCATCTGTTTCTTGTTCACCTGTCATGGTGTAATCTCTATTAGCACTGCCTGTAATCTCACCCTGCGCCCACTTTGTAGTTACATACATCATTAACGCAAAGGCTAGTGTAGCTTCAGTCTGCGCCCTAGCCTGTCTACCTACACCGTTCAAACCAGCTAAATCTTTTCTAAACTGTGGAAGTAAAAGGTTAATAGCAGGAGTCAATCTAGCAGACTCATGAAATACCCAAGCTGGGGTTCTAAAGAACAACTGACCAAAGATTTTAGCAATCGGGTGTGATTTATGTAACTCTTCTAACCTCTTAGCTCCGCTTTCCATAGCACCAGCAAGACCTGTCTTACCTGTTTCAAAGTCTTTCTTATAGAGAAGAGTTTCTACGTAGTCCTTAGCGTTAGCAGCGAGCCTTTCTAGTTCATCTGCCTCTGCATACATAGGTTGTGCATCTTTGCGCTTGTTTTGTTTAACCAGTATATCAGCTTGTGTTCTTAGCTCTTTAATCTTAGTGTCATCACCAAGCCGTCTAAAAGTTTTAGAACCAAACTTCTTAACATTGTTCGCTACGTACTCAGTTAACTTATCACCTTCTAGTTTTAACGCTCGTCCTTTTTCATAAATAGGGGCAAGGGCTTCTACTGTTAGCTTTTCGTCATAGCTTTTGTTAACTTCAAAAGACATATTATCATCAATGTATTTTTTAAGCTCATCGCCTTTAAGTTTCTTGTCCATCCCTTTTGTTAAGAGTCGGTCAAAAGCATCACCAGCAATATAACCCGCTGCTGCTACCTCTTGGTTATAAGCATCAGTAGAACCTAGTAGTCTAGGGAAGGTTCTCATATACGCTGCCATCTTACCTTTGTTCTTAATACCTTCTCCAAGAAATCTTGAGATGTCCTTAGTAAGTAATGTTTGTTCAAATTCCCAAGCAGCTTTAAAAGAATTACGTGCTGCTTTCTGAGCTGCAAACATATGACCATACACCCGAACCATCCGTCTCCACTTAGTTAGAGACAAGGGGCTAGATATAATCTGGTCAATTAAAGGGTACGTGTAGTTCTTAAGCATTGGAAACACAGTGTTAATGATAACTGTAGAGGGGCTGAACACACCACTAATAGAAGCTTCTACATACATCTCAGCTACTCTATTAATTTTATCGTATCTGGTTTGTGTTTGCCCTTCTCTTAGGTTCGCTTTTATTATAGCTGCTTCGTCATCTCTTACACGAAACATCTCAAAAGCTTTTACTTGTTCTTTAGGATCGTCGCTAGAAAGCAGCTTGTTGATTTGAGGATCATACTTTTCGTGAACATCTCTCAAGTTTTTAAGCTGTGTTTTCTCGTGTGCTATTTGTAAAGCTTCTGGAGTTACTTTACCTGTCTCTGGATCAGTCTTAAGTTGTGACCTTAGTTTAGCATTGTTTAGATCAAGACCACTGTAGGAGTTTACGTGTTCTGCACCAGCACTAGCCTGTAAGAACTTTGGTAGGTTTTCATCATAAGCTTTTTGTGCCATTGCTCTCTCGTAAGCTGACTTAGAGGTGTCATTAACGATAGCATCTAACTTAAGGGCTACGTCACCAAAGTATCTCTCAGCGTTGTTGAAATCAACCACAAGCTGACTGAACTCTTTACGGTGAAGCTCTAGTCCTTCAAACCTAGACAAGACATCATCAGCAAACTCAGGGTTCATGTTTACTTCTTCGATAATGTTCTCAACTTTAATGTTAACCAAGTCTCTCGCATCACGAAGCACAAGCTGTCCCATCTTGACACCTGTCCACTCATCTTGCTTAGGAGTGGGCAATCCATCAGGATCAGTCTTGGGCTGTTCTTTTGCTTTTGGTTTAGGTGTGACCTTAGCCTCTTCTACTGCTTCCTTTGCCATCTGTTCAGCAACGAAGTTATCTTCAGCAGCTTTCTTCTCCATAGCCTTACGAGCTTTTCTTGAGCCTAGCTTGGCAGCAGTAAAGTCAATGGCAGTACCTACAGCAGCACCAGCGACAAAACCTACACCAGCACTAAGAGCTGTTTGCCCAGCATTGAACTCTGCCTGTGATCCTGCATCAACTCGAACAGCTTGATCCATAGTATCATAGGAAGCACCATGCGCTGCCCCTTCTAATCCAGCAACCATCATTGTTTTACCTAAAGACTTTTTAACTTGTCCTTTTAAGGTTTCTTTAACAATCTTTTTGCCTGTTAGTTTAGCAGCTTGAGAGACAACAGCCCCTGTACCTAGTGTAGCAATACCTAACCAGTTAGTAGCATCAGTTAACATTTCCCAACCAGCTTGCTTTGCTGTGTGCCAGCTAGAGTTAACTTCGTCATATTGATCTAACATATAGACAAAAGCTTCTTTAGTTTTCTGATCACCTTTTTGTGTAATAGTATAAGTGTCAATAGCTTGGTCTGTAATGTTAAAATTAAAACCAGCCATCTGCTTTAAACCATAATCAGCTATCTTTTCTTGAAAGGTGTTGCCTTCATAATCTTCCAAGTCTTGTTCTGTTGGTAAAGCGTTGTGGTTTACGTGGTAAAGTCTAAGAGAACCTTCTACCCAGTGCCTTTTCTTGTGTAGTTTGGTATGATCTAAATCTTCCTCGACTACACCAAAGGGTGTGTAATCAGCCATATTAGCCTCCGTATTTTTCTAGCATTTGGTCTACAAGCCTTTGAACAGCTATCTCACCAGCAGTGTCAGCAGCATCATCAGGAGTAACTAAGTTATCTCCGTAGTCGAAAGCCTTAATATTGTTCAATCCCAACTCATCAATTATTATGCTTCGTATGTTACCTTCGTTAGCTGGGGTAGCTTTCTTCTTGCCTCTGATCGTCCTGTTGTTAAACTTCTCAATAGCGGCTTCTATGCCAGCCGTTACTTCAGTATCTAGATCAAAAGTAGCAGACTCTTCGTTAAACCCATATTTATCACTCATTAATTCATAAGCTTTTGTAGCTTCAGTCTCTGCTTCTTGTTCAATCTTTACACTTCTTTCTGAGTTTTCATCCGAGATAGAGTAAGCCGCTGTTTCGCCTTTTGCTGTTACTTTATAATCATCAGGTTTAGTATTAGACTGTTCAATTCTAGGGTTGTTATCTTTAGGATCATCCTTGTCTATAATACCCTGCCTAAGCGTGGGTTCTTTTACTGGAGGCTCTACAACAACGTCATCTGTATCGACAACATCGTCATCATCAAAGTTCATGCCCGACATAGCGTTACTGAAACTATCAGTGCTGTTGGTATTGTCCTTATTAATCTTTAAGATTCTCGCTGCCTCTTTTTCTATCTCTTCTCTGATTGTTACTTCCTCTGAATATTTCACAACTCCGTCTGCCTCTGCCTCTTGATAAAGCCTAACAAAAGCATCTTGTATCTGTGCGGTGATTTGACCGACAAGAACATTACTGCCGTCTAACCCGTCATCAAACGTATCGAACAGGTTATTCTGTAACATTACCATAGAGGGGGCAACAGCTCTTCTATACGTTGGGCTTTCAAGAACACCAGACATTGTGTAAAAACCTTCTAACTCGTCATCTAGCTTTTTCTTTTCAGCCATATCCATGCCTTTTGTATTATAGATAAGCTTACGCATATCACTCATACTAGGCTCTCTTACTACGTCATCATCACCTTTATAAGGTGTAATACCATAGATCATTGACCGAACATTATCCTTAACTTCGTTATACTTTTTATTGGAGGCTTCTGTACCTACTATAGGTTGCTGCATTATTTGTACTAATTCAAGCTGAAGCTCTGGGTCTTTTATATCATCAAAGTTAATAGTTCCTGTATCAATTAAAGACTGTGCAGCTTCGCTTCTTGCTTTATCATAATTTAGCTTTTTTGTTAAAGCCGTTTGTTGATCGGTGTAAGTCTTTGTGGCTCTAGCTCGCTGTTCCATTTTATAAGAAACTTGTGAGTTAATAATACCAAATAAGGGGTTCTTAAAATCAGTGTTACTTATGTTATGATCTTGAAGTATATCTGTGTTACCTGTCGTTTCGGCTACCTCTTTAGCAACCTCAAAGTAAATTTTATTCTTGGCTGTGTTATCGAGACCTGTTAAGGTTTTATCTAACTCAGTTACCTTATCCCACATTTGTTTACCAGTTAGTATTACTTTGTTACCAGCCTCATCAACAGTGTCGTTCATAAAGATTTTGGTCACATCTTTAGTATGTCTATCCGTTAACATCCTTTCATTATGTGCAGTGCGTTTTGATTGAGCATCGGCACGAAACTTTATCTTGTTCTTATTTAAAGAGTCTAGTTGTGCTGCTTGTCGGTGTATGTTGTATCCATCTTTACCGTCTACTGCTACATTGTATTGACCTAAGAAATTCTCTAAGGCTTCATCCGTAAGAGCAATGTTAGGGTCTTTATTATAAGCTGTGAGCATATCGTTATACATTACAGCATCATCATCCGTACCAATGCCCTGTGCCAAGCGTATGCGTAAGTATTCAGGGAGGACTGTATAGTTTTTACTCTGCTCAATCCTTTTTATTGTGCCGTCTTTTAGCTCTTGCTGTACTCGAGCTTTCGTTGTTGACAGAGAAGCCTCTTGCTCCTGCCTTAACTTTGCCATTTGTTTCTTACCAACTTGTGAAACAGTACCAGCAGCAGAGTCAAGAGCCGCAGCCACTTGCATACCTTTGGTATTTCTTTCACCTTGAACGAATGTATCCACTCGTTGAGCAGTAACCTGATAATCAGGCGCAGCCGCAGCATTACGCCAATTTACTGATTTATCTATTGAGGTTGCCATTTAGTTTTTCCTATGAATAATTACTGTAGTCCTGAGCAGCCCCTAGGACTGATTGACCTATCTTTAAGCCTGTCGCTGTAGAGCTTGGTTTGGACACTGAGTTGATTCTGGACTGAGTTCTTGATCTAGAACCTAGTCGCTGTTCTTGTAGGTCTTGCATGGTGTTGCCTAAATTTCTATCGACAACAGTATTAGCAATTAGACCCTGACGTTCTATGTCTTGGATTACTGCATTGTTGTTTAAGATTGCACCGCTTTCGCCACCAGCTACAGTTGCTCGTGCCGCCATCTCTCTTGTATCTAAATCTGTTTGTAGTTTCTTTTCAGCAGCCGCTGTGTCTTCCTGAGCTGCCTGTATGTTAAGTTGTCGTTGTTCATCTTTTTGTGCTTGTAGGGCGTTCTGTCTGTTGGAGGCTTCTTGTGCTTCTTGAGCTTTATGCGCTTGAGAAGCGGAAGCAACTCCCATTACACCTGAAGCCACACTAGCGAATTGCCCTAGTGTTGCTGTAGCTGCTGCAACATTAGCTATCGCTGCTGTTGAACCCACGGCTGCTGTGGCTGTAGCACCACTACTTGCTATTGTAGCTATGGCTGTTATTGGATCACACATTTTCTTTTATCCTCACAAATTGGTAGAAGGGTTGTTTTCCTACTCCGTATTCTTTTTCTAGTTTGATGAACTGAAAGCCTAGTGCTTTTAACCATCTCATCGATACTGTATTTTCTGCGTGTACGTAGTTAAGCAAGAGTGGGTGTTGGTCATTCTTTTCCTCCACCCACTTTGCTGAAACTGGTAGCATCACCTTTTTGGTCTCAGGTAGTTTATGAGAACCTAACAACCAAGGACTTGCAAATATACCACAATCAGACAACCCAAACATTCCCACTACATCACCATCCTCATGGATGATACTAAAGCATTCAGGAGCAGAAGCGTTATAGCTTTCCTGTAATGCCCTTAAGGGTGTAAGCCCATTACTAGCCATTACTTCCTTAGCGTCTTGTTCACGCATAGCTGGGGCTAGTTCTCGACAATCCTGAAATGTTGCTTTTCTATAGTAGTGTGTCATATTTAGAGTCTCTGGTTTCGTAGTACGATGTACCCCTCCCACTCTGCACTTTGGAACGTGCTGGGAAGGTGCGTGTCGTTGGTTATTGTTATGTCTGTTTGTGATGCTTGTGCTTGTACGCCTACCTCAAACGAACCGTTGTCAACGATGCTTGTTTGATCTAAGACGGAAGTCGCATCTAGAATATTACCTGTAAACTCTGTGGTCTTAACAGGCTTCCCTAAAGACTCTACAGCGACCTCAAAGCTACCTGTGTCACTAAAGTTAAAGGCAATCTTTCTTAACTGGAATCTAGCCAAGTGTGTTGCGTCACCCTGTACTGGTTTAAACACTTGCTCTGAGAGTTTGTATTTAAAGGTATAAGGTTTGCCTATGTATATATCATTATCATCTAAGTATTCTAGAAGATCGTCAGAAACAATCGAACTAGCAGCGTAAGGTTCCGTGTAATCTGCATCAGCAGCTGCGTATCGCCCTAAATGCTGCCCGTCCAAACTTACCGCCTGTAAATTGTCCCCAGCAAATTGATCATACCACTTAGGAGGTTCTCCCACATTATTATTAGCAGCAGCTGCGATTACCCTGTTTATTATAGTTAAATGGTCGAGGTGCGGTTTAGAAGTGTCATAGGTTAAATCAATTTTATCAAAATAACCATTTCTAAAGACAAGGTAGATTAAGTTGTTAGTGAAGAATACGTGAGTTACTTGGTCATCAAACGTCCATTTAGACCACGAGCTTTGTAATCTTTCCTGACCGTTGTCGTACCATTTATAAATATACAAGTCTTTTTTAGAATCAAAAGTTCCATCATCTGTTAAAGCTACGAGCATATCTTCGTTAGGAGATGTAACCATCTGCCTTACTCTTCCTTTAAGATATTTAGGAACGTGGGATGTAATGTTTAACGCATCCTTAACCTCTACGTCATCTTTTGTGATAAACTCTCTTACCCCACCATAGTCACCATTACGTGTAGCGAAGAAAACACTAGTACCTGAACCTACAGGATCAGACGTAAGGTCACTCTCGTACCTTGTGGACTGCTCTATTGTTACCTCTGCTGGTGTTAATAGCTGATCTGATGAAAGCGTAAATTGGTTTAGAGCTGAGAATAGTAGTAAGTTATCTTGAATAGGTAAGGCTGCTTTAAGATCGGACACCTCGTTCTGACTCACTGCCACATCAATAGGGTCTGAGTCTAATAAGGAGCGTACTGTTGTGCGGAAGAAGTTGTAGTAGCCGCTTGCCTCACTAAATATTACATTCTCTCCTGATAGAATACCTAGGCGGTTTCGGTGGAAGAATATATCCGTTATCTTGTTCCCTATAAAACTAGGGAAAGGGTTAGTGTCATTATCACCGCACTTACGGTTGTCCCAAGATATAGGCTGGAATGAGAAACTTTCGTCAGCGTTCTGTATTAGTTGGTGTGGCATGGTGGAAGCGTTAATACCGTTATTTACATTAGGAGCTACACACTCTCTCCAAAAACCTGAACCACCTTCACCTTCAAATTTAACATAGAAATCGTCTTCTTTCTTTTGGTTATCTCCTACAACGCCTAAGACAAAACCATCCTCGCATTGGTTGGGTAAGTCTGTAAACGATTTAGCAGTGCCTCTGAATGCTTTAAGGTTCACACCCCCGTCATCATCTGAAACTCTAATTGTATAAGGAGAGGTATTAGACCTTAAAACAAAATAAGGCAATTCAACAGAGCCAGCTGGATATACATGTGAAACATCAGCGGCTGATGCGATGCCCCTCAGTCCGTTAATTACTGTGGACGTTTTGAGAACATCTGAATTTATTGTTTGATCACCAGTACTAACGGTAGTTATTTGTTTTACTGTAGACGTTGTCCTAGTCGCAAAAGCAGTTCCGCTTGAATTAAGTAATGTGACGTTATAGTTTCTCCCGTAATTTACACTCTTGAGGTAAACCAAAGACTTTCTAGTATCGTGTGTCAGTACTCCTTGGCTAGTGCTGGGAAGACCTACTGTTTTATCAGTGTTAACGACGAACGTGGCATCTGCAACTGTAGTGAACTTAAGTTTAGACGCATTACCTAGATAGGTGCTTGTGTTGTGTGTGTTCAGGTTAATCACATCACCGTTTGGTTTAAAACTACCAAAATTTGATTGGTAGCGTAAATTACCCTCTTCATCGTATACAAGCACAATCGGGGCTGCTTGGTCAATTTCAACCGCAACAGTATACAACTCATCATCGCTTCTTTTATAAGTGTGCCAAGTGTATTCATTAGCATATATAGGGGCGGTGACGGGAGTTCCAGTACCAAAGTAGTTAACATAAATACCAGAAACAGGCGTTGGTAAAGATTCTACTTTAATAAGAGTCTTTATAAACTCAGCGGGTGGGCGTTTCTTAAGACCGTCAACCACATCTGATAAACCGTTTTCTTGTTCTTCTCCTTGACTCTCCAAGCGAAGACTTGGGGATTGTTGAGACACCCCGTTAATCAGGTTGGGGATGCTTTTAGAAACTAAAGCCATTTAGATCACCTTATATCCGACTGAGCGATCAAGAACACTATACGTGCCTCCATCGTCAAATATGTTATAGTCCCCGTTTTCACTTTCCATTTCCTTCAAAGCGAATAGGGCTTGTTGCTCATCAGCTCTGTTCATGGCTGAGAGGTTATCGCTACCGACTACTCTTTCTTGGAATAATCGTGCAGCTTTAATTGTTATGTATCGTCTTGCTACTTCTGGTATCTGTGTGAAGTCTAGCATATAGACAATATCTAGTTTTAAATCTTTATTGATGATGTCTGTGTGTTGTACTTTGTCGTACATGAACAGACCACGTTGTACGTATTCATTCTTGTTGCTTCTGTACTTATTTACTGAACTAGCTAGGTCAGCCCGTAAGACATTTGCCGCCAGTGGTATCTTACCATTAGAATCTTTAGCTGCTGGTACATCTGGCTCAGTGTTGAAGTTCCAGCCAAATGACTGAACATCTCTTGAAACTTCATTGAGTACAGTCTCAGCCGTTTCAGCATCAACTAAACCAGAACTTAAGCTGTTGACTGGTGCTTCGCCAATGGTCGAGAGCATAGAGTTTACAGCCTGAAGCTGTGTTGTTGGAGTTGTCATGTTTACCTCAATGAAAAAATAAAGAAAAAACACCCCCCGAAGGAGGTGTTCTTAAAGTTTACTAAACTAATCTTATGAAGCGTTAGTCAGTTTAACAGCACACTCAGGACGCAATGAGCTGTGACCCATAGCATAACGAGCTACCATTAGTGTACCTTGTCGTGAAACTTGGTACTCTGATTCAACGCCTAAGTCTAATAGCTTAACTGTTGCAGCAGCATCTTTAGTGAATACTAAGCCTTTAGAACCTGAAGGTAGGTTGTTAGACATATACACTTTTGCGCCACCAATCAAAGGAACAGTACCAGTGTTCAAGTTACCACCTGTACCGAAGTCTTTGTTCATTACACCAGCGATGTTAGAGTTAGAGCCAGAGAACATTTTGTAGTAAGTTTCTGCATCAAGTACAACAGACTTCTCACCAGTTACGTTCTTAGTATCTAGAGCTTCTAGAGCTTTGAAAATAGCATCGGCTACGTCAGTACCAGTAGAAGCAGAAGGAGCACCAGCAATTTCAATATCAGCATTGTTCTGGGCAGCACCTTGAGCGTACTCAGCAGTATCGTCAGTTGCAGCAGCGACAGCAGAGAATACAGCTGTATCCGCAGCTTTAGCTAGAGCAGTACCGATCTCAGTAGAGTAGATAGAGCGAACATCATAGTGGTTCATTGCTTCATCAATTTTCGCAATGAAAACGGAAGAAGTTAGAAGATCGTTGATGTTAACTACTTTCTCACTGTGAGCGATAGCACTTGGTACTACCTCGTTACCAGCCACAAGAGTTGCAGTAGTAGCGATACCTGTTAGTGGGAACTGTGCGCTAGAACCTGAAGAGATTGTGCGTACACGGTGTAATGGCATTGCGATGTTGTTAGTATTGAAAGCTGTAAGGACTTCGCCCGTAAACGTCTTTAGAAAGAGTTCCTTGGCGTTAGCACCAGTACCAGCGTTTTCACCCAATCGTGAGGGTGCAGCATAGTTGCTAGACATAATATTTTACCTTTTGTTAAATGTTTAAATGAATGTTTAATGTTTAGTCACTTAACACTTAATCTTTCCGCTTAGATTGTCCCCGCAGGGGTCAAAGGTAATTAATCGTTGTGTTTCGTTCCTGAAAAAAGCCCTCCGAAGAGGGCATAAAGAGACTATTGTATGTCGCTTCGAGCTATCTTAGCCGAAACAGACTGACGGTATGCTGGATCACTATTGTATCGAGGGTCGCTCATAGCTTGGGTCACTTCTGCCCAAGAACTATAATTACCGCCTGTTGAGTTACTGGATTGTCCACCTATGAGAGATGGGTCTGTACCCTCCGCAGCTTGATACTTTGTTTGTAATCCTGACACAGCCAACTTGACCATATCAACGTCTCCTGAACCTACAGCTCGATCAAAGGCAGCGATTTCGTTATCCGATAAGTTATCGCCCGCCCAGTTAATCATGTCACCGTAAGCTTGTTCACCGCCTACACTTTCATAGACAGCTTTTTGATAGTTGTTTGCTAGGGCTTCTTGTCCCTGTATCCAACTGTTTACCAAATCTTGTGGGAAGCCAGCTTCACTGAGCTTAGTATAAGCATCTTCAGATAAGCCTCCCTGTTCGTTATACTCCGACTGTAAAGAATCAAAATCAACGCCAGCATTTTCTACTGCTTCTCTAACGTCACTTGCTTCTTGTTGTGGAGTTGGTTCGGGTGCAGCTTCAGGCTCAACGCCTTCCTCTACACTTTCCCCGCCTAACTTTTTCTCTAGATGACCATAAGCTTCAGCCATCTGTTCTGCGTTTTTAAACTTCTCAGGCAACCAATCTGGTCGATCACCTTGGGACGGGTCGTTTAACCTATCCAGTTCGTCACTCTTTGCAACCATCTCGTCGATGTGTTCTTGTGACTCTGTTTGTTCTTCGTGTGTACTAATGCTTTCTTGATTCATAATAGTCTCTTTTAGTTTTATTCTTCAGCTTGCTGTTGTTGTGCAGCTTCAGTCATGCCTTTAATAGCAGGGGCTACGCCCTTCTCTGCCATTGCCATCATTTGCTGTTGTTGCATCTGTTCTTGCATAGCTTGTTGTTCTTGCATCTTCTGCTCATCAGATTTCACAAGACCCTGTGTATCAATACCTAGCGATGCGCCAAGACGGTCTAAGTAGTCTCCAATGTTCAACTCACTTTGAATTACTTCTTGACCAAGTGGTTGTAGCATTTGTAAGAACTGGCTTAGTTTGTTTAAGTCCTGTCCACGACCTAGAGCTTCTAGACCAGTGACGATCTGCGGCTTCAAGGTGTCTTTAGGGAACTTGGGCATCTTACCTTCTTTCTGCATCTTTGCTAGAAGGAGGTTGACTAGGGGAACTTGGAACTCTTGTGATAGTACAGAGTAAATGCCACCTAGAGCTGTCTCTAGCTCCTGTGCCATGTATCGTACTTCTTCTGCTGTTACTCTCTCAGCTTGTCGTTGAACAGAGCTGTTAAGCAGGAAGGCAAAAGATAAGCGTTCTGTAATCTTCTGCATTGTTTCTTGTGCTACTCTAAAGTCATTAAACTTGTTGGCTTGTAAAGTAGTTACATCGTTAGCATCACCAGAGACAATACCACCGTTAGGGGCATCTGCAATACTTCTCATCTTAGTTGTACCGTTTGGTCTTACTAAGAATAAAAGTTTAGCACTGGCAGCACTACCTTCGACAATAGCTCTGGTGAGTGCTTCTAGAGATTTTAAGTCACCGACAATTTCTTCACAGAAAGAACGACCATAGTGGTTGCCATCAACAGCAATAAAGCGGAGTGCCATCCAAGGTAGTTTATCTTCTGCGTATGAACCTTTAGTGCTTTCAATAACAACGTCATGGATTTCTTGATGCACTTCAAACTTCTTACCCACTCTCTTAACACAGGTGAAAATATCACATTCTTTTTTACTAGTGTCTAATTCATAGTCAGGGTTTTCTGTTAGAGCCTGTAAGACATCTTTAGGCAGCGCATCATACGCTACTGTCTCTTTGGTAATAATCTTTAAGATGTTGCCCATCGTGTCTCGTTGGACAACGTAACGATCTAGTCTAAATACTTTCATTCCACCTTTGGGCGGCATATGGACTAAAGCGTTACCCGCTACTATTAATTGCTTAAGTGCCTCGAATGTTGGAACTCGAATGGCTTTTGATTCTATGACCTGTGTTGCTGATCTTTCAATACGAGCGAGTGCTTCTTCTGCCTTACCTCTGGCATCCCCGCCTAACTCTACTAGATCATAATCATCTATAGTTAAACGAAAGAATGCTTGGTTGGGAGGGAGAAGAGTCATCAGTAGTTTAGAAGCAAGGTTGTTAACACCTCTTGCGCCCACTGACTGATAAGGGGTATCGTACTGAGTTGACCCTGTATGCCCTTCAGGGGGCATAAGTGTAGGGATTGTTAACTCCGCACAAGACCTTGCTCGTGTAAGAAAAGCATCACGATCTGCCGCCATGTTTTCATAAGCTTTGGCTATAGATTGATCGTGCATCATTTATATCCTATTTTTTAATTGTTAGACCTGAGCCACCACTAGACTGCCCTGCGTAATTAGCACCTGTGTTGTTGTTTCGTCTAAGCTGTTTAGCGCCTTTACGTTTTTTATTTAAAGATGTAGCGTTAGAGTCTACCGCATTCTCAAGTTCAGCGGGAGCTTTCTCTGGTGGAGGCGGTGCTACTACAGTGGGTGGTGGTGGCGGGGCTTTAGGGGTTGATAAACACATAATTAAATCTCTTCTGGTTGGTCATTCTCTAACATGAGTTCCATGCGTTCAATGACGGATTGTTGCCCCTGTAAAAATGCTATATCATTCTCTGATATATTTCTTTTATTAGGGAGTTTATTGGGAAAAAGTTTCCTTAAATATTGTACTAAGTCTTCACTTATGAATATGTTATTCTTCATTTGTTACTCTCTATAGGGGGTGGTTAGAGCCAGCCCAGTTATGACGGGAAGTGTAGCCAGACGTTAGCGATGATGTGGAGGCAAGTTACTACCTCCAACACCGTTATCCAGTTCCTATATTTCGCATGAACCTGACGAGCAAGCCAACTCCTGAGTTCCAGTAGTGGTGTCCTCTTTTTCATATTCACCTAGCCTGTCCCATTCAATCTCTGAAGGGGTCTCTCGTTTAAGTTCCATATACCTGTCCTTATCAATTGCTTCATAAGGAGCTTGGGCATACACATGGTCAGTGCGTGGTAGGAAGCTAATACCTGAGCAGCTATCTAGTCGTTCCCATAGCCATTGTCCTGCCGCTAGGAACTCATCATCAGAGTAATATATAGTCACACTAGGTTTATGTTCACACCAGTGTTCCTGATATATCTCCCACAAATCTAACTGTTGTTTGACGTTAAGTTCGTTAACACAGGTTGCGCCCTTTGGTGCTTTAACAGGGAAGTCAAACACGTAGTTCTCTGTGTTCATTACATCCTTCTCCCAAGACACTCCCGCATCTTTTAGGAATGCAGAAATAGGGTCTTTGCCATCGCTTCGTACTCGTCTTATATAATAAGGGGAGAACCTAGCATGGATACCACTAGCACTGTCTACCAGTTGGGACACTGTACCTGATGGCTTAACACACGTAATAGCTGTTGATTGGTTAACACCTAACTCAGCCGCAAACTGTTTATTAGTTTGTACTGCAATCTTCTTTAACTTCTCTAAAGTTTCCTTCAGTACCACTAAGCTACCTTTACCTGATAACAACTTGTGATCCATGATGCCTGTCATACTTACACCAAGTAAACATTCTTCTTCGGTGTTCTTCTTCCAGACAGAACGTACATACCTAAAGTCAGTCAGTGTTGACTGTAGTGTCCCCAGTATCGTAGCTAGTCGTGTCTTACGTTCTAATGATTCTTGTGTGTCATCAGAGCGTACTACAATCTCAGACAAGTTACATACCTGTGCTGACCGTAGAATAATCTCACTACATGGGTTAGTACCAAAGTCATGTCCTATCTCTCTACGTCCATTTCTCTCTGCTTGTTTCTTTGCAGCAGTACGGGAGAAGATACCACGTTCACCAGCTTTAGACTTATAGAGTGCTACCCATTCTTCCAAAAAGGTTTCATACTCTGGCTTCTCATTGTAGACGGCACTGTTGTTTGCCAAGGCTCTTTGCGTTTGTGTCTCCCACCAATTCCCAGACTTCGCATGACGCATACGGTCATCAGACAAATTAGATAGAGAGATGAGAGCAGACCTACGCACACCCCCAACAACAACAATCTCAGCAACTTTACACACAATGTCATGGCATTCAATACTCGTTAGCTTACGTCCAGCAGCGTTCTTGAAAGTATTAACAGTAAACTCGAACAGCCTAACCAAAGGATCAGCTCCACTCGATCTGCCACCAAACGTCTTAAGCCGTTCACCTTTAGCCCGTAACTTAGAGACATCCCAAGTAGGCACTTGACCCGAATACAAAAGACTAACCAACTCACGGAAAGCTTTAGCCCAACCAATCTTACTGTCTGCAACATGGATTGTAGTTTCTGTTTCATAAAAGTCCTCACTTATGGTTGGTAGTTTAGTAACAGACTGTCTCTCTACGGAGAACCCTACGCCTGTGCCACACATTAATACATATAATATCTCATCAAATACTCTTGGGTTATCGACTGCTATGTAGCTACAGTTAAAGCCCGCCATGTTATCTCGATCAAGTGCTTCGCCCGCTGTCATAAGACAACGCATGGATGGCATGATCTCTTGCCTGTGTATTGCATTAAACAATTCCTTAGCAAGTTTATCGTCTATCTGTCCACGCTCTACCCAGAAGTTAATGTACCGCTGTACAGTTTCCTTCCATGTCTCTCTTCTGTTATCTTCTTCCCGCCACCTAGCGTAACGGGATTTGTGTATGTATTGTTGATATGAATCCATTCTTAACCCTCGCTCATACTGTCAGAGATTCTGTCGTAACATTCTTGACAGACTAAACCTTGTTCGCCTGACTCTGGTTGATCTGTTAAATGTTCTATTTTAAACTGCTTGTCACAGCAGTCGCAGTATTCTTTCATCGTTCATCTCCTGAGCCTTTAAGCGTGTCGTTAATCTTACGCTTGTATAGTTTGTTTAAATTATTAAATGCAATGTCACTCAGGTTTAGCCCCGCCTCATCTGTCAGCATGGCTAGATACCAAAACACATCTCCTAGTTCTGATGCTAGTTGTTCTTTAAAGTTAGCTGGCTCTCCGTCCCTAATCTTTTTCTTAACCTTCCCTGCTACTTCACCAGCCTCGCTTGCTAGACCCATAGTTAGATATACTAGCGATGAGTCTTTAGGGAAGACGGCTGTGGCAGCACACTTACTTTGATACCAATCAAACCCTTCAAACATCCCTGTAATTTGTTCATAACTTGCTCCACCTAAATCGTTACTCATCCCCAATTCTCCCCTTCGGTTTTTTCCATTAATTCAATCATCTTGTTTAAGTACCAGACAGCCTTCTTTGCATCCTGTATAGGTTTGCCTTTATTCCATAGTCTAGTGCTGGTGTATTTAATTACGTTTCCGTGACAATAGGAGATAGCATCAAACTCCCCTAGCACATCTACAATGTAATCTATTGTTTCTATCTTCCCTGCATTGTAATGCTCTGGGCTGTTGACAGGATCAGCGGCTCTTTCTGTTATCTTAACTTCTGAAATTACTGCATCCATAAACTTACCTCCTTAGTTTTAAAATCATATTCACCGTCACGTAGTATACGAGCCAGTCTTGCGTTCTCTATGGCAACCTCTTCACCAAAACCTTTATCAGCAAAAGCATCAACAACTGTTTGCCATGTTGCACCGTTCTCTTGAAGCAGTTTATCAGCTGTCTTCGCTCCAACAGTAGGGCAACCTTTGTAGTTATCAGTCGAGTCACCTATTAATGTTTGGTACAAGAACCAGTAGTCAGCTTCCTCTTGATCTACTTCAGTAACTTTACCGTCAAGCAAGTGGTAGGCAGGGATTGTTAACAGGTCTTTGTCTATAGACCAGATTACTGTATTCTTATCCGCACTGCCTAGTATTCCTAGGAGGTCATCTGCTTCTAGCTTATCCTCAACTTTACCATTGTAATTATCTGATAAATATTTTTTAGCAAAATTTAGAAGCATGGGTTTGCGTGTACCCTTACGGTTCGCTTTGTAATAAGGGGCTACATCTTTGCGGTACAACTTGTCACCAGACAAACACGTAATCACTTCATCACAACCAGACTCTTCTATTATCTTAGCCATGAAGTCCTCCATCGAACTTATGACATCCTTCTCGTGAGCGTGTAATGTCCACACCCCGTTGCCCCAGTCGATAGGAGTCTCTGCAATGACAGCAGCTTTGTACGCTACAATGTCACCATCTACTAATAGTGTCCTAGTATTCTTCATCGTCATCTCCCATCAGTTGATCTCGTGAAATCATCAAGCCTTGCTTTGCTAAAACTACCTGAAGGATTATCTCTCCGATCCATTTCAAGCCTAACGCCACACTTACAAAAGCGAAGCTGAATACAAAGATCATGTTTAGTAATGTCATTTCCATATCTATACCCTGTGTTTCTGTAGTCTTAGTTTACGAGTAATAGGATCAAACAGAAGGAACTGTACTCCTAGCTCTTTTTGTAAAGGTGTGCGTGAACTAGCGTAGCTTCCACGTTTAGTTTCTTTATTCATCTTCACATCAAACAAGTAAACCTCTCCATCTTTCATGCCTATAATATCTACAGCTCCTGTTGAGCCAGCATTATAGAACACCTCAAACCCTTCATCCCACAACCATGTGATTGCATAGAACTCTGCAACATCACCAAGCCTACTCGGACTAGTGAGTTTCTGCCCAACTTCTGCCGACATCGAACTCTGAGTCGAGAGGGCATTTGAAGTTGTAGTGTTGCTCTGTCTTTTTAATTGCTTCTTTAGTGATCGCACCTATGTCATCCTCCAAGCCTTCCTTAACTATGATTTGTACTTCATCATGCACAAACGCCACTATCGAAACTTCTTCGTTAGTGTAGCCTTTAGCACGTATCATCTTCTCGATGGTTGCGTACCAATGCTTGCAGACAATAGCTCCTGCTGATTGAAGTAATGTATTGAGAGCTGCATGGGGGTGACGTATAGGTATTATCCTACCATCAAGACCATTAATAGACTTCTCACCTTGTTGTGTTTCTAATCGTAACTTAATTGCATCGGTTAACTTCTTGAGAGCTGGGGTCTTGGCAAGGAAGCGTTTCTTAATCTGACCGCCTTCTTTTTTACCCTTACCGATGATCTCTCCAATCTTCTCATTCCCTGCTCCGTATAAGAAACCATAGATGAATGTCTTAGCTTGTGAGCGTGTAGCTAACCCTGCCGCATTCTGGTTTGCTGTATGGATATCGCCTTCTAAAATTTCTTTACCATATTTACCACCGTCATACCTTGACATATAATGAGCAAGGCAACGTAACTCTAAACCGCTTGCATCAGCCCCGAGTAGGGAGTAGCCTTGCGGTGCGTGAAATAATGAGCGACATTCCTTCCCAAAGGCGGCAGATCCTGATGGCACTTGAGCGACATTTGGATCACTATGTGTACACCTAGAAGTAACAGCACCCATGTGATTAACTCGACCATGTATCCGTCCCTTCTTTTCGAGCTTGAGCCATGCTTGTTTACCATTGCCTAATTGTCCTAATCTTTTGTTTAGCATTAAGAACTCTGTTAGCATCTTAGCTTCGGGCATATCAATTCCCGCCAAGATTTTTTCGTCAACTTTTGGCTCTCCTGATGGAGTAAACTCTTGTGGTGTCCAACCCTTCTTCATTAGCCTGTCGGCAATCTGCTGTCTCGATGCAGGGTTGAACGGTATTGTTTTTGTTTTGGTCTTTAGCTCAATGATCGTTGGCTCTAAGGTGTTAACCAGTTCAGTTTCAATCTCTTGCTTTCTAGCAGAGAGTTGGGTGTACAGTTTCTGTGCCGCTTCCACATCAAAGGGAAAGCCTGTCTGTTCTTGTTGGAACAACATCTTCGCCATCTCATGCTCAAGCTGCATTGGTTCGTGTGGGTAACGCTTGCGTTGTATCATCTCGTATAACTTTACGTTAAGACCAACATCCTGTTTACAATACTCTAACATTTCGGGGGTGAACTCTTCCCAAGCATCTTCTTGCTCACCGTAGCTACCCTTATGGTAGTTAAGCCTTTCACCCCAAGCCTTGAGTGAGTGTGAACCAATTAGTCTGTTAGCTACTGTTCGCTTAAGTAGGTCTTTTTCTTTTAGGTTTGACCATATAAGTCTAGAAGCTACTAAGGTATCAAACACTTCACCTTCGTATTTAAAGCCATACAGTTTCTCTAACACGGGCAGATCAAAACCAATTACGTTATGACCACCAATCTCAGGTGCTTGTGATAGTACAGTGAGACCTTCTTGCAAAGACTCACCATGATAACTATACACCTTACCTGTCTTAGTATCTTGTATAACTAGGCAGTGTATCTTTGTTACTTCATTCAGTAACCCATCAGTTTCAATATCAAATATCAGCATACAATCCTCTCGCTGGAGTGATTAAAAAGGTACATCAAATTCCTCTGACATACGACCTGTTGTGGTGGAGTAGTGAAGCTGTCCTGCTACACCTGTATCACCTGACCATCTGTTCTTTAAGATACGGACGGTTGTTACATTAGAAGTCTCAGCGTCCTGCTGGTTACGTTCTAAGCCAATTACTATGTCACTTAGTTGTGCGATAGCCGCACTACCTCGTAACTGGGATAATGAAGTTAACTGTCCTTCTTCATGTCCCTTGTCACCACTAGGTCTACGTAAATGAGATACGACAATCAATCCGATATTTAATTCTTCAGTTAGTGACCGCAAATTGGTCATCATGTTGTCTATGATCCGTCTCTCATCTCCACCCTCGATGCCTGAAACAACAATACTAATGTGATCCAGTATAATGTACTGACAACCACACCCTCTTGCTAGGTATCTAATCTTACCCAATAGGTTCTCGCTCTCAGTCGATCCCCAATGGTCATACATAAACACACGCCCTGTTCCTAGAGTTGCATCAAAGGCTTCTCTAAGCTCCTCTGTCTCAACTTCTTCAAGATGTACGGGTTTGCCTAAGTGTAAGGACATAAGTCCCTGTGCTGTACGCTTGCTAGATTCTTCGAGTGCTACATAACCTATCGTAGCTCCTTCATTAAGAAGGTGGTAAGCAAACTCTCTTGTGAGTTGTGACTTACCTAAACCTGAACCAGCCGTAACAGTTACGATTTCACCTAATCGACAACCGCCTATCTTGTTGTTAAGACCATCATAAGGATAGGGTACGGTGTGTACTTCTTTCTCTGTTGATACTACTTCCCATAAGTCTTCACCATTGATGATACCGTCAGGGGCAAACTCTTTTGCTGACCAAAACGCATCAATAAGCTCTGACTGTCTTCCTGCCTGTAGCATCTCACTCGCATCCTTGAGTGGTAGCTTGGCAATCTTAGCCTTGCGTGGTGATAGTAGTGCCGCACACTCTAGTGCTGCTTTCTTACCTACATCATCTTGGTCAAACATAAAGACAACCTGTTCGAACTTCTCTAACCATTCGATAGATTTTTTAATGTCTTTAACTGCTCCTGCCGCACCTGTCTTAATAGAGACAACTGCCCACTTGTTATCAAAAGCCTGTGACATGGATAGTGCATCCAACTCACCTTCTACAACGACACAGCTTTTACCACCGTCTCGCCAAAGGTTCTGTCCAAACAATACAGCTTTCTTTAAATCGCCTACGACAGCAAAAGTTTTATCAGGGTAGCGGAGCTTCTGTGCTACTGTGTTGCCGTCAGCATCTTTGAAGTTTGCTACGTGCATTCCGTCTGCCACTTGATAATCCCAAAACCTTGTAGTCTTCTCTGTTAAGTTTCTTTTAATCAGAGGTTGATAAGACCCTGTTTTGAATATCGTATCTTTTACTGCGTTCTCTACCAATCTGACCTCCTCTTGGGATTGCCCATAAGTTTTACAATTAAAGCAGTAGGTGTGACCATCAGAGTACAAGCTGTTTGCATCTGATGAACCACACTTACTACAAGGAGTGTGCATAATAAAATCACTCTCCTGATTTTCCATCACCGTCTCCTAATTAAACCACTCATCAGGGATCATCCCCTCTGCGTAGATGAAGTTATGTTTTTCTGCCCACTCTGCACAAGTCATCTTAGTTCCGTCTTTGCGTTTCTTTGCGCCTTGTACTGGGCTGTTGTTCCGTTGAAATAAGAACCGTATATCTAAGTCAGGGTGTTGTTCCTTTATGTTACGCATCTTACGTTGCGCTTCTGATCGGAAGTAACCCTTAACCTCAACATAAATATCTCCAATCTTTAGATCAGGTATATAATTTCTCTTTACCGTGAAGGGTAGCTTACAAGGTTCATACTCATAAGCTATCCCACGGTAGTCAAGGTCTGCTTGCACACGTTCCTCTAGGGTCGATCTAGAAGTCAGCGGCATCAGCAAAGACCTCGGTTGTTGATGAAGTTTCGGCATTAGCGGAGGGGGCTACGAAGCCGTCTTCTTCATCGAACACACTTGCGGCTGAGTTACCATACTCAACCAAATCTATTACCTGTACTGCCTTTAGTCGTAGAGACACACCTACCTTCTTGGTTGACTGCATCACGTAAGGGATAGGTTCAAACGCTACCTTTACCCTAGAGCCGTTACCAATCAGCGTGTCACCTGTGAGTGGTGTCTTCTTCGCATCAAGCACAACAGGCTCTTGCTCATACCAACCACCATCTCTCTTTTGGACTTTAGCTTTTAGTTTGAATTTAAACTCTACGTTACCTGTAGGGTCTCCCGTATCTCTGTCGTATACTACGGACATGACATCTTGTGTGGTCAGAGAGTTCTTAAGAGGTGGTTTCTCTTTAACTGCTTTCTTAAATGTCTCTTGAATTAGTTCCTCTAATTTCTCACACATTGGTGCGGCATCTGCTTCCGTCATTTGAAGGTTGATACTGTAATCACCTAGTGGATTAAACTTTGTATCAGGCTCAAATACTTTCGCCCATGCCGCTGTTCCTTCTAATACTAAAATGTTCTTCGCCATATATTTATTATCCTATTAAGTTAAAGTTTATTCGGGGATTGCTATAGGGGGTGGTTAGAGAATTAAGCAAAAAAGTAATCACTCTGTAGCACCTCCTCAATGTTTAATGTTCCCCTTGGTGGAGGTTCAGGTATTTCTGTACCCTCCGTTAACGTACTTACTGCGCTATCGTAGAGATTTTGCAGTACATCGTTATCTCTGTACATCTCAACAAACGCTTCTCTTAACTTATCATTAAGTTTCACCATGTTGGGACTGTGTGTGCCATAGCTGTCGTGTACCATAGCAAAGTCTGTTATGCCTTCCTTCAAACACTTATCGACTGTGAACGTCAAAGCCGCAGCATCTAAGCTATGTGTGAAGTTAGGACTAGCACCGCTAACACTCTTGCGTGAGTCTACTGTCTTCTCTAGTGGCTGTCTGTAGTTCAGCTTAACTGTAGAACCGCTTAAGTGTGTCCAGATGCGTAGCTTCTTGGTGTTGCTGTACGACTGTCTCACTAATAACCCTGTTGGTGTCTCCCACTCAAAGGGTCTGCCCTGCTTACTATACAACTTTGCAATGCTCTTGATGTAGTTCATTACTTTATGAGCCGAGACAATAACCTCGTTGATGGCTTTCCAGACAAACTTAGCCAAGTATGTAGCTGGTTGCCAGAAGTCATCACCCCAAGGGTTGTTGCCTTTACATTTTTCTTCTAGTGCTTCCAGTATGTAATCTCTACAACTGTGTTGTGTCCCTGAGTAGGGTACAATCATCACAGGTCTCTTACATATCTTTCTGCACACACCAATGTTTAGTAACTCACTGGCTAGTGTTGTACCTTCTTGCTGTAACAGTTCCGTTGTTCTCTTTGCTACATCCGTGTAAATGTCTTGAGGTGTGTCATGCGGTGTTAAGTTTACTGCCTTACCGCCCCCAAGGTCTCTAAGCATTGCTGAGAGGTGCTGTAAGCCGTTACACGAACCGTCACTAGCACAGGGTAGGTGAGTCTCGAAATGCTCTCCAAACTGTCTAGCGTTGCTGTACAATGCCCACTCGTAACACCATGCAAGTGCTTGCCAAGGTTTATCTGCTTCCTGCCACCATCTGTTAGTTAAGGGATCGTTATAAACATCGACAGCGTTATCTACGTTCATGTACGCCCACATCTCTCGATCTTCTAAACTTACCTTATCTACTCCAAATACATTAGCACCATGTATAGCCAACCACTTAGCTTCCTCATCGTTTGTGATAGTAGCTGGGTTAGCAAACTCTAAGAGTGCTTTACTGTAGTCTGCATTCTGTGGTGATAAGAAAGACTCTACAGGATACTTACGACCCCTGAAGTCTAACTGCCATACATACCACATCTTCTCTATGTCTTTATACTGTTCGGCAAGTTGAATAGTACGCTCTACCTGAATCCGTTTGGACATAGACTTATTGTTGTAGCTGTGTATCTTGTTACGCTCTGACTTGAACGCCTTAAAGACTGCTGTCTCCTCATCGTTAAGGTATTTAGGTTCTTTACTAAAAGGATACTTAGGTAATGCTAAGTTATCTCTTGGTGGTAAACCTTCCCATGATTGACCACTGTCCCAACATTGACGTAGGGTATCGACAACAAACTCATTGATACGCCAAGGTGTTCTCTGTAGTGCGTTGACACACTGGTACTCTAGAGACAGGTCACGGTCTTTCAGAGCATTAATGTAATCTTGTGCTGTCTGTCTCATGCGTGTACCCTCACAAATGGTAAGTTGTTTATGTGTTCAGAGTAGTAACCACCACCCCAGAATGAATCCCAATCCTTCGGCTCGATAATACAAGGACAATACCTTGGTAGTGCTACCTCGTTGGTCTCATTAAACGCTTTGATCCACTCCTCTGTCTCTTGCGTTGGTACTACATGGTAAATGGTTTTCCTTTTCTGTATCTTCTTCTCCAGTTTAACAATACCTGTAGCAGTGATAATTAGATCAACCAGTTTAATACCCACGTTAATACGTTCCTGACTTGTCCATGTAGGTAGGTCAACACCGTCACTATTAATCTTGTGGTCGAGACCATAACGCTTGTGTAAAAAACCTTTGTCTGATTTCTTGTTAGCTTCCTTAATCATGTTGGTAGCTACTTCCTTGTCTACCTGTAACCAGACATCTAATCTTTTCTGTGTTTCAAGTTGTATACCAATGGTTCGACAAACTTTTAATAACGTACCATTGTTTGCTAGGCTGTCGATCAAACATACTAAAGCTAGATAAGCTACCTTACCCGCATCCATACCCTTGAGTAAACTTTTGGATGTACTTCGGTTGTATCTTTTATCTACCTTACAGTGTTCTTCAATAGCCTCTTGTACAGGGTCAAGGATACCTTTGATAATGGTTCTACCATGCTTAGTCTTTGACCCTAATTCCTTTCCCAATAAATCCTGCAACTGCTTGTGGTAACGGTCAATCCCTGACTGCACCATCTGATACTCTAGGTCTATCTGTTCTTCCAATGTTGCCATAATGCCTCCTTTTGGGACACTTATTAGTTTTACTGTGGCTTTACTCATAACTACCTACGTTAGCGGAGCAAAGGATTATGTGGATTGTGGTATACATTACAATATATATTCTAATCTTGTTACGGTGGCGTGATAAGGTTTCATAGGCTTTTCAGTCCTCTGCTCTACCGACTGAGCTACCTAGGCACATAGGTTTTGAGCCGTTCTTGAAATGTTTAACACGCCACTTCGGACACTTTAGGACACTTAAGGACACAAGCTAATCTTCAAGTAAATTAGACCCACCAACCATAGTTGACGTATCCCATTTAGCATACTTAAGAGTGGTTGCAATATTTTTATGACCCATGTAACGCATGATGTTAGCTGTGTCCCAACCCTTCGCTGTTAGCCTTGTTGCTGTCGTATGTCTCCAAGTGTGCCAACACTTATTAGTAAGACCTAAACCATCTCTCACCCTGTCCCAAGCTAGTCTGTGCTTGTACAATGGATCGTTAAAAGTCTTACGTTTGCGTAGTACCTCCTCTACTCTTTTAGTTATAGGCATCAGTAGTGGTTCACCATTCTTTCTGTCTGGTATGTAAGCACCATACATCTGAGAACCATCAGGTCTAGTTTGTTGTAGCTTGATAAGATTATCTCCATCAATCTTCAACACCTCGCCTGCCCTCATACCTGTGTCTACTGCCACGATAGCGTAGTCACGTAGGTAATCTTCACCTAACCTCTCAAACTCGCTTAGAATGGCATTCTCTTCGTCCTTAGAGAAGTATTCAATACGCTCTCTTCCTTTCTCACTCTGGCGTTTAAACTTCGGTACTGTAGTTAGTGCGCCTTCATCCACTGCATTATCTAAACACTTTTTAAGACAAGATATGTGCCTGTTAACAGTAGATGGAGCGTATCCTTGGTTCTCTCGCATCCATCTGATCCAGTCAAACACTGTAGTAGTGCTGATCCTGTTGATGGGTGACTTCTCGCCCCAGTATTTACAGACAATGCTCTGAATAAACATAACCTGTCGCTCATTCTTTGTATTAGCCCAGTAGTTCTCATGGCAACGATCAAACGCATAGCGTAACGTCCACCCTGATGCCTTGCCAGTCTCTCTGTTAACTTCCATAGCTGTGGGCATATTCCCTTGGGCTATCTCCCTCTGCCACATTGCCTCCAATACAGTAGCATCTTCCTTAGTGGAGAGGGTACGCCTAAACTTTTTACCTTTATAGGTTACGTATGCTTCCCATCCGCTACCTCTTTGGTTAACACTCATACATATACCTCCAGTACAGCATTAATTACGAATCCGAAGGTAATACACACTGCTGAAAATGATAGTACCTCGATAAGTATTTTAGTCATAGCTTAATCCTCCTAGTCAATGCCTTACCCTTGGCAGTTAATTCGACAAACTTCTCAATACGTCTGTCTGGGTTTTCATAAAGTTTAATAAGATTATGCTTAGCCAGTGCGTATAAGTTTCTACTTGCACTAGCACTGGATGTCTCCATCAATTCAC
>Ga0196903_1000017_pt1 | contig 30187 bp, 36 predicted proteins | sample CB_VirMetaG_2_FD_169097 | JGI IMG/M metagenome (GOLD analysis project Ga0196903, IMG submission 169097) | Freshwater to marine saline gradient viral communities from Chesapeake Bay - CB_1504_2 Viral MetaG (v3) (version 3) | ecosystem: Environmental > Aquatic > Marine > Coastal | place: USA... | reverse complement strand
CTTGATATGGTCATTATATAGAAGTCAACGCGACTGTATAATAACATTTTAGAATAAGCATATAACCATTATGACACATCAACATCAACACTATATAAAGAGCGGGCGCGTGCGCGTATACCATAGCCAACACCAGGTGTCAATAATATCCAGTGATGATTATCCTGGTAGTCATAAGCTACAGTGATAGAGGTGGTCTGTATAGCACCAACATAGACACTCTCACTTGTCAATATAGATCGTCATAACCTTCAGTGATACCCGCTATAACTCTGGTGACTGGATAGACTAAGGTGGGTGTGCTAAAGAGGCCGGGGAGGGTCTGGGGTGTGCGGAGATTGTTACTGTACCCGCCTAGATACAAAAAAGGGTCAAATTAGAACAACAATAACAAGGTGGTGCATAGTCTATATAGTCCTTGTAAGCTATTGATTACTATAGAGAATAAGGGCGGGACTGCGGAGTCTCTAGGGCTGCTGAGATCCGCTGATGAAGGGACGGGGATGTATGAAACAGACCTATGTAATTTATTTACTCTATATAGTAATCTTTGCTTGACTTTTGCTCTAAAATATGCTATAATAGACTCTATAGAGTTAAGTAAGAGACCTTTTAAAGACTTGATAGAGACCCTAAAAGAATAACTACTTTCAACTTCCAGTAGTTGTTCTCATAGAGACATTAAAAGATCTCTTGTTTAACTAAACAGAACTTTATAGACTATAGAGGCAATTCTGTGTCTGAGAACAAAAGAGTAGGTAGACCCTCAAAGAAGGCTGTTTCATCTGTTAAGAAAGGAAACAGGAATTCAGTTGGTAGACCTAAAGGTGATGCTGCAACAATCAATGAGTACAAAGCACGGATGCTTGCATCTCCTAAAAGTAGGAAGGTGTTAGACAGTATCCTCAATGCAGCTCTTGATGACGACCATAAGAACCAGGCAGCAGCTTGGAAGCTTTGTATGGATCGTTTGTTACCTGTTAGCTATTTCGAGAAGGACAAGGCTGGAGGAGGTAGAGGTGCTATCAACATAAGTATTACTGGTGTTGGTGGTGAGACTACTGTTATTGCCGGTGGTGAAGAAGACATAGAAGAGGGTAACTATTCAGATGTATGATATTAACCAAGACTTAGACTACTTCACTAAAGAAGAGTTTGCCTGTCAGCATACAGGTGAAAATGAAATTAAAGATACATTCCTATTGAAGCTAGACTTGCTTAGAGCAAGGTGTGGTTTCCCATTTGTTATCACTAGCGGCTATCGTAGCCCCGAACATCCCATTGAATCGAGAAAGGGAAAGGAGAAAGCAGGAACTCATGCCCAAGGCATTGCAGCAGACATTAAAGTTAGTACGTCACAACAAAGGTACACGTTGGTTGAGGAAGCTATCAAGATGGGATTTGGAGGCATTGGAATACACAGTGTGTTCGTCCATATTGATATGCGCAGTGTTGACGGTAATGCTAAACCTGTAATGTGGTTGTACTGACATGGATGATTATTTACAAGAAATCTATGAAGTGTGGGCAGGCTCTGACGGTTACGTTCCTAGAACGCCACTAGAAGTTTATTTAGACTCTTTAATAAAACAAATGAAAGACTTAGCAGTTGAAGGTTTAAATGACTGACTTAAATGTCTCACTGTTACCGTGGCAGCAGAAGGTATGGAATGATCCTGTAAGGTTTCAAGTAATAGCTGCTGGTAGACGTACAGGTAAGTCTCGTTTAGCTGCGTGGAAGTTAATCATTGAAGGTTTAGCTGCTACTAAAGGTAGTGTCTTCTATGTAGCGCCTACACAGGGGCAGGCACGAGACATTATGTGGGACATGTTGCTTGAGCTAGGTAACCCTGTTATTGCCAGTAGCCACGTTAACAACCTGCAGATAAAGCTTGTCAATGGCGCTACCATAGCCCTAAAAGGCGCTGACAGACCAGAGACTATGCGTGGTGTTAGCCTCAAGTTCCTGGTTATGGATGAGTATGCTGACATGAAGCCAGAGGTCTGGGAGCAAATCCTAAGACCTGCTCTTGCGGATCAGAAGGGTTCAGCGATGTTTATTGGTACGCCAATGGGTCGTAACCACTTCTATGAGCTGTATACGTATGCTTGTGTAGCAGAAGATGAAACCTTTGCTGGTTATCACTTTACAAGCTATGACAACCCTCTTCTCGACAATGCAGAGATTGAGGCAGCTAAGAAGTCTATGTCTACCTTCTCCTTTCGACAGGAGTTTATGGCGAGCTTTGAAGCACAAGGCAGTGAGCTGTTTAAAGAAGACTACATTAAATTCAGTGAGGATGAGCCGAGCGATGGTGAGTATTATATTGCTGTCGATTTGGCAGGATTTGCAGATGTCCAGAAGGTTACAACTAAGACTAAACGCTTGGATCAGACGTCTATCGCTGTTGTTAAAGCGAGTGTTGACGGCTGGTGGGTTGCTAATATCGTACATGGCCGTTGGGGCGTCGAAGAGACTGCCAGACGAATCTTTGAAGCAGTCAGAGACTACAAGCCAGTAGCTGTTGGTATTGAGAAGGGTGCATTAAAGAACGCTGTGTATCCCTACCTAAACGACATGATGAAGAAGAACCAACAGTTCTTTCGTGTTGAAGAGTTGACACACGGTAACAAGAAGAAAGTAGACCGTATTGTATGGGCGCTGCAAGGCCGCTTTGAACACGGAACGATAACACTTAACAAGGGTAGTTGGAACTCTCAGTTCTTAGACGAGTTGTTCCAGTTTCCTAATCAATTAGTCCACGATGACTTGATAGATTCTCTAGCGTACATAGACCAGCTTGCTAAGGTTGCCTACTCTTTTGACTATGAAGAAGACGACTATCAATTTTTAGACAAATACGCGGGATACTAGATATGGAATTAGATCAAGACAAGTTTACGATTGAGCAATCACTAGAAGGCTGGGTAGGTGAGAAGTGCTTAGCATGGCGCGACAACTTTGAAGAGAACTATTCCCAACGCTTTGACGAGTACTACCGCCTCTGGCGTGGTCAATGGTCTGCTGAAGACAGGACGCGAGAGTCTGAACGATCTAAGATTATTAGCCCAGCGTTACAGCAAGCTGTTGAGTCTTCTGTAGCAGAGCTGGAAGAAGCTACCTTTGGTCGTGGTAAGTGGTTCGACCTCAAAGACGACAAGATGGATCAAAACCCCGAAGACATTGCGATGCTTCGTGAGCTTCTATACGCTGACTTTAAAAGAAACCGTATCCGTAAAGGCGTTGCTGAGTGTATCCTGAACGCTGCTGTATTTGGTACAGGCATTGCTGAGATAGTTATTACAGAAGAGAAAGAGTTTCAACCAGCCACACAGCCTATTATGGACGGTGAGTTGACAGCAGTAGGTGTTAACATTGTTGACCGTACTTGCATTAAGCTAAATCCTATCATGCCTCAGAACTTCCTTATTGACCCACTGGCTACGTCTGTTGAAGACGCTATGGGCTGTGCTGTCGATGAGTTTGTTTCTATGCACGTTGTAGAGCAGCTGCAGGAGCAAGGCGTTTACCGCGAAGCTGAAATCTCTAATGCTTCTCCTGACTTTGACATTGAGCCTGATCAAGACCTTACCTCGTTTGATGAAGACAAAGTGAGACTAACCAAATACTTTGGACTTGTTCCCCGCCACCTCCTTGACGAAGCTATGAAGGAAAGCGATGACGAAGAAGTTATAGAGTTTGATGACGAAGACGATAGCTACTACGTTGAAGCTGTTGTTGTTATAGCTAACGATGGTACTTTGCTCAAGGCTGAGAAGAACCCCTACATGATGGGTGATCGACCTATTGTTGCGTTCCCGTGGGATGTTGTTCCTAGCCGCTTCTGGGGTCGTGGAGTATGTGAGAAAGGCTACAACAGCCAGAAAGCGTTAGACGCGGAACTACGCGCTCGTATTGACGCTCTTGCTCTCACTATCCACCCAATGATGGCAATGGACGCAAGTCGTATGCCTAGAGGCTCTAAGCCAGAGATTAGACCTGGTAAGATCATTCTCACCAACGGCGATCCTCGTGAGGTTCTACAGCCATTTAACTTTGGTCAAGTAGGTCAGGTTACCTTTGCACAAGCAGAGGCTCTACAACGCATGGTACAGACCGCTACAGGCGCTATAGACTCAGCTGGTACATCAGGGTCTATTAACGGCGATGCGACCGCTGCGGGCATCTCTATGAGCTTAGGAGCGATCATTAAGCGTCACAAGCGCACATTGATCAACTTCCAGGAAGCTTTCCTAATACCTTTCGTTACAAAAGCAGCACATAGGTATATGCAGTTTGAGCCTGAGCTGTATCCAGTAGCTGACTACAAGTTTGAAACGTCTAGTAGCTTAGGCATCATTGCCCGTGAGTATGAAGTGACTCAGCTTGTACAACTTCTGCAAACTATGTCTCCAGATACGCCAATGTATCCACAATTAGTACAATCAATAATTGACAACATGAATTTGTCTAACCGTGAAGAGCTTATTGCGTCTCTTAAACAAGCAAATCAGCCTAATCCAGAAGCTCAGCAAGCACAGCAAGCTACTCAACAGGCTCAGCTGCAGTTCCAGGCGTCACAAACCGCTGCACTTAACGGCCAAGCCTCTGAATCACAAGCTAGAGCGCAGAAACTGGCTATGGAAACGCAGATTATGCCTCAAGAGCTTGAAATTGACCGTATCAAGGCTGTTACAACCAATCTACAGGCCGGAGATGCAGAAGATAAAGAGTTTGAGAAGCGTTTAAAAATATCTCAGCAGCTTCTAAAAGAGCGTGAAATAGCTGTTAAAGAGGGTAACCCTGTCTCAGCAACTCCAGCGCCTGCTGCACAGCCACAGCCAGCTCCACAAGCAACCTTCCCACCACTAGGACAATTGCCGCAATGATTACAGACAGAGACTTACAACACGTAGTATCACAGGTAAACGCTAAGTTTGATGAGTTATTTAAGCGTTTAGAGAAATTAGAGGCTAAAGAGGAGAAACCCAGTGGCAACGCCAAGAAAGGGCAAAGCAAAAGTTAAGGTGACTTCTAGTGGCAAAAAAGTAAGCTACGGACAGGCAGGTAAAGCCAAAGGTGGAGGTTCCCGCGTAAAGCCAGGGACTTCCAAAGGCGACAGCTACTGTGCTAGAAGCTTAGGTATTAAGAAGGGCTTATCTAAAGACAAGCAAAACGACCCCAACACTCCTAATAACCTTTCACGTAAGCGTTGGAAGTGTTCCGGCGCTAAATCGAGGAAATAACATGGCATGTGGAAAATCAGGTAAATCAACAACAAAGAAGGGCAATAAGATGCCTATTAGAGGCCAGAGAGCTGTAAAGAACAAAGCATCTGCTGCTAAAAAGAAGAAGAAATAGTACTTGACTTTTAAGCAAAAGTGTGCTATAATACGTCCGTAATTTAACTAAACTGTCCTTATTGGAGAAACAGTATGATCGATAAAGAACTTGAGCAATACTACACTGTGTACCGTGAAATGTTTATGACACCAGGATGGAAGCAACTTCAGGAAGATTTAGCACAGAACGCAGGTATTATTAACTCAGTTGAAGCATGTAAAGATGGTGATAACTTGCATTTCCGTAAAGGTCAACTTGCAATCCTAGCCAACTTGCTGAACTTAGAAGCTCAAATTAAAGCAGCAGAAGAACAAGCAGAAGAAGAGTTAGAAGAGGCTGCATAATGGCCTTGCTCTTTGATTTTGAATGTTCAGGTGGGCACATAGAAGAACACTTTGTATCTTCGGATACTAGAGAAGTTACTTGCCCACATTGCAAAAGAATAGCAACAAGAATTCAATCTCCTGTGCGCTCCGCTCTTGATCCGATCTCTGGTGATTTTAACGGTGCTACCGATAAATGGATGAGGAACCGCGCACAGAAGCTGAAGCAAGAACAGAAGGCTAACTCGTAAGAACCCTTCTATACAACTTACCTCCATAATGAGAGTACTCACGGAGTTTTAATAATGGCAACACTACTAGACGAGCGTCTCGAAGACGAAAATGAAGAAGCATCTAATTTTGAAGAGACTCAAGAAGAGATTCAAGAGCAACCTCCTCAAGAAGACGAAATCCCTGAGAAGTATCAAGGAAAATCAACTGCTGATATTGTAAGGATGCACCAGGAAGCTGAAAAGCTTCTAGGAAAGCAAAGCGGTGAAGTAGGGGAGCTTCGGAAAGTAGTCGATAGTTATATTCAGACACAACTCGACACAACAACAACACCAGAACCTGACGAAGATATAGACTTTTTCTCAGATCCAGAAAAGGCAGTCGAAAGAGCTATTAACAATCATCCTAAGATGAAGCAAGCCGAAGCCGTTACACAGCAATACCAGAAGCAAGCAGCAATGACTCAGTTAGAAAAGAAGCATCCCGACATGAGTGAAATGCTGCAAGATTCTAAGTTTGTTGATTGGATTAAGGCTTCTAAGATTAGGACTCAGCTCTTTGCCCAAGCGGATAAGCAGTATGACTATGAAGCTGCAGATGAACTTTTCACTAATTGGAAGGAACGTCAAGGCGTAGTAGCTCAGACTGTAGCTAATGAGAAGGCAGAAAGAAAAACTGCAATTAAGACTGCATCAACAGGCAACACCAAAGGAAGCGGTGAGCAGCAGTCTCGTAAAGTTTATAGACGCGCCGACATTATTAAACTTATGCAGGACGATCCTGATCGGTATTTATCCTTGTCTGATGAGATCATGCAAGCATACCAGGAAGGGAGAGTCCGCAACTAAACTCTTATTATAGGAAATAAACAACATGGCAACTTCAGTATATCCCAATATGGGCGGAGCAGTAACTAACACTAGCGCCGCTAAGTTCATCCCTGAAATCTGGAGCGACGAAGTAATCGCTGCATACAAGTCTAACCTCATTATGGCCAACGCCGTTAAGAAGATGAGCATGACTGGTAAGAAAGGTGATGTCATTCACGTACCTAAGCCTACCCGTGGCCAAGCTCACGCTAAAGCTGCTGGCACTGCTGTAACCATCCAGAACACTGTTGAGTCAGAAGTTCTGATCACTATCAACAAGCACTTCGAGTTCTCTCGCTTGATTGAAGACATTACCGAAGTACAGGCTCTTGCTTCTCTTCGTCAGTTCTACACTGGTGATGCAGGCTATGGTCTGGCTAAGCAGGTAGACGACGATCTGTTTGAGCTTGGTAAGTCTTTTGGTAACGGTGACGGTTCTTCTTGGGTCAACACTGGTTCTTATCAGATTAACACTACTTCTGGTGCTCTTGAAGCGTATGACGCTGACGGTACTGCCGACATTGGTGCTTTCTCTGACGCGGTTTTCCGTGGCTTGATCCAGAAGATGGATGACGCAGACGTTCCTATGGACGGTCGTACTTTCGTAGTGCCACCTTCTCTGCGCAACGCAATCATGGGTGTTGAGCGTTATAACTCTGCTGACTTCGTAGACGGCAAAGGCACTGTTACTGGTAAGATCGGTAACCTTTACGGTGTTGACGTTCTTGTTTCTAGCAACGTACCTACTCTAGAGGCTGGCGTTCGTGGCGCACAGCTGATCCACAAGGACACCAATGTTCTTGCAGAGCAGCAGGGTGTTCGTTCACAGACTCAGTACAAGCAGGAGTTCTTGGGAACTTTGTACACTGCTGATACTCTGTACGGCACTCAGGTTATGCGTCCAGAAGCAGGCTTTACCCTAGCAGTCTTAGGCTAAGCAAGTAACAAACTGGGGATTCTTCGGAGTCCCCTTTCTTTTTCTTTTGTTTCCGTAGGAGCTACAATGGCTATATTTAGAGGAGATGGAGGTGCTGGAGATTCCAACACAGACTCCACTCTTAACTTAGTTACTGCCCAAGCTGTTCTAGCCACTACGAAAGCAAGCGAGGCTGCCTCTAGTGCCGTAAGCGCTAGTGACTCAGCTACAAGTGCAACAATTTCTAAAGATGCAGCAGCTACCTCAGCTACTAATGCAGCTAACTCTGCACAAGGTGTTGAGAACTATGCTAACGCAGCAGCAGCAAGTGCAACAGCAGCGGCTACGTCAGAGACTAACGCAGCTACCAGCGCCGCAGGAGCTGCCACAAGTGCTACAGCAGCCAGCGCCTCTGAGACAGCTTCTAGTGCGTCTGAGAGCAACGCAAGCACATCGGCTACCACTGCCACTACTAAAGCCTCAGAAGCGGCTACAAGCGCATCTAGTGCGTCTACAAGCGCTTCTACGGCAACGACCAAAGCATCAGAGGCTGCTACTAGCGCAAGCAATGCCTCAACCTCCGAAAGCAATGCTGCTACGTCAGCCTCTGGTGCATCTACTTCCGCTACAAACGCAGCTAACTCTGCAACAGCATCTGCTGCCTCTGCTAGCGGTGCTGCTACATCTGCTACTAACGCTGCTAACAGTGCTATAGCGGCTGGTACGTCTGAGACTAACGCAGCAACAAGTGCTACAAGTGCTTCTACTAGCGCAACAGCAGCTGCAACCTCAGAGACTAATGCAGCGACTAGTGCAACTACAGCCACTGCTCAAGCAACAGCAGCGTCTACAAGCGCCGCTAACGCAGCGACAAGTGAAAGCAATGCTGCTAGTTCTGCTACAGCCGCCAGCACCTCAGCATCTAGTGCAGCTACGTCAGCAACAGCAGCGTCTACAAGCGCAGCTAACGCAGCAACGTCTGAGACTAATGCAGCTGGTTCAGCTACAGCAGCAGGAACGTCTGCAACTAATGCAGCAACATCAGAGACTAATGCAAGCAATAGCGCCACAGCAGCGGCTACATCAGCTACTAATGCTAGTACCTCTGAGACAGCGGCAGCGACTAGTGCAGCGACAGCAACAACTAAGGCTAGTGAAGCTAGTACCTCAGCAGCTAACGCAGCTACAAGCGCTTCTACGGCCTCTACACAGGCTACTAATGCAGCGACTAGTGCAACTGCTGCGGCTGCTAGTGCTACAGCTGCTTCTACCAGCGAGACTAACGCAGCAACATCAGAGACTAACGCAGCTGGCAGTGCTACATCAGCAGCAGCTAGTGCAGCAGAGGCTATAGTAACTCTTTCTAATCTTAACGCAGACAACATGACTACTGGTACGCTTGACGGCGGAACTTACTAAAGGTAATTAACTATGGCAACAAAAATTGTAACAAAGAATAGCTCTACCGCTTCTGCCGTCCCTACAGCGGCTCAGCTTGTCCAGGGAGAACTGGCGGTCAACGTAGCTGACAAGCGACTCTACACAGAGAACGCTAGCGGTGTTATTGTAGAGGTTGGTTCTAATCCTTATAACTTCACAGCCAATCACGACGGTTCTGCCAAACTAACCACCACAGCCACAGGCATAGACGTCACTGGTAATGTTGCATTAGGCGACAACGGTAAAGCTACGTTTGGTGCTGGTGACGATCTACAGATTTATCATGATGGTAGTAACTCTATTATCAAAGATAACGGCACTGGAAACTTGCAGATTCAAGGTCAAAACCTTAGTCTAGAAGACTCCGCAGGGACTAGATTTTTCTTAGGTATACAAGGTGGTGAAACACGACTATACAATCAAGGCGACCAGAAGGTATCCATTAACACCACAGGAATAGACGTTACTGGCACAGCCACGATGGATGGGCTTACTGTTGGTACTACTTCTAACGCTTACTCAGCAGCGTTTATAATCTCATCCGCTACTGGTGAGTCTGAGCTGCGTATGGGTGATACAGACACCGATGCAGGATCTATTGCTTACACTAACTCTGACGACACAATGACGTTCAGGGCTGCTGCTGGCGCAAGAATGACCTTAGACTCCACAGGCATAGACGTTACTGGCACAGCCACGATGGATGGGCTTACTGTTGATGGTGGAGCGCCTCAACTTAATATAAATAGTGCTAACCCAATACTTATCATGACTGAGACAGACCAAGCTGCCAATAGTCAGAAATGGGGCTTTCAGTCTGAAACTGGACTTTTAAAGTTTAGAGCTTTTAATGACGCACTTTCTTCTGCAGTGACGGGATTGTCTATTTCTCGTGGCGGAGACATCAGCTTCTACGAAGACACAGGCACAACGGCTAAGTTGTTCTGGGATGCTAGTGCTGAGTCTTTGGGTATTGGTACTAGTTCGCCTACAAGACCTTTAACTGTATCTAAAGCAGGAGCGCAGATAGTAGGCGAGTTTATAAACCCAACTGCGTCACAAACTGCGCGTATTTATGTAACCTGCGGCACACAAACAGGTCAGATACAGCAATTTGGCAACACCCACGCCACAGACCCGAATACACTGCGTTTTAACACAACTTCTGGTGATATAACTTTAGCCCCTAGTTCTGTTGAGAGGGTTCGCGTAACTGCAGCAGGCAACGTGGGTATTGGTACTAGTTCGCCTGCTACACTTCTCAACACGAAAGGGGCTGCTTTAACTACAACGACAGATAAACGCGAAGTGCTTATAGAGGCTTACGATGATGGCGTAACTAATAGTGCTGGTGCTTTAACAGGTGTGACTTTCCGTAACAGTCCTACGACATATACAGCGGGTTCGTTTAATAGAACGTCTGGAATCTACGGTATCAATCTGGACGCAGCAGGTTATGGCAGGTCAATGGGTCTGGCGCTGTACACCTCAGGCATTGATGGTACTGCAGCGGAGAAGATGCGCATAGACTCCAGCGGTCATGCCATTATCCCAGCAGGTGTAACGCTTGGAACTGCTACAGGTGTTTATAATGCAGCTAATACACTGGATGATTATGAGGAGGGAACTTGGACTCCTACTTTAGGTGGTGGAGCTACAGCTACAGGCATGACTGGTACATATACTAAAGTTGGACGTTTAGTTACTGCTCACCTTCATCTTGAAAACTCAACTATTTCAGGAACTCCCGATTACATTGTATCAGGCCTCCCTTTTACTAGCGCTGCAAACAGAACGCCTTTCGCTGTAACATACTTTAAAACATTCAACGCCACTTGCGAGTCTTTAGGCGGGTTTGTTGCAGGAAATGGCAACACAATGCAGTTTTTGGGCATGATTCAGGGCAGTCCTTGGGTTACTGCGCCCTTGACAGCAGGTACTGGACGATATGCGTTTGTAACCGCAGTGTATCAAACAGCTTAACAACCATACGCCTATCGGACGGTAGGCACAGACAGGAGCAACACAATGGCTTTAGAAAAAGTAATAACCGAAGACAAGATTGAAATCGTAGGTGAGTTCAAAGCAGTACAAGTACGAACCTGCACCAAAGTCCTAGAGGACGGCATAGAGCTATCCTCTGGCTATCACAGACACGTTGTAGTCGCAGGACAGGACTACAGCAATGAATCAGCAGAGGTACAGGCTATCTGTGCTGCTGTGCATACTGACGCGGTTATTGCCGCTTATAACGCATCACTGGAGGCTTCAGAATGAACTGGACAATCGCAACACTCGAACGCAACACAGCAGACGATGGCGTAGTAGTAGCACACTGGCGTTGCAGCAAGACCGAAGGCGACCACACAGCAAGCTGTTATGGCACTTGTGGCTTTACACCTGACGTAGAGAAAGTAGACTTTGTAGCCTTTGACGCTCTCACTGAAGAAGCTGTCATTGGCTGGGTGCAAGAGTCTATGGACGTAGAAGCTCTGGAAGCTGGTCTTGATGCACAGCTTGCTGAGATGGCTGCACCTGCTTCAGTAGCTGGAACACCTTGGTAATATGAAGCTAGTCTTTGCGTTGATCGTCATGGTCAATGGTACGGTTGACGTAAAGGCTACTAGTCATTGGCATGATTTAGAAAGATGTAGATGGTTCGCTGAAGAGCTAACTATACAAGGAACAAGAAGACGCTACCACACGCCAGTGCTTGCATATTGTGTGCCGCAGCATGTAGACCCTACTAGAGTACAGGTGTATAACTAATGTTAGCAGAGATAGCAGCAGCCAACGCAGCCTTCGGTGTACTCAAGACAGCACTGGGTCACGGCAGAGAGTTGTATGAGTGCAGTAATGTTGCTAAGAAGTACTTCGATAACAAGAGTGCCATCACCAAGCGAGTAGCGGCTAAAGGCAAGGGTGATCTAGATGCTTTTATGGCTCTGGAGAAGATCAAGGAGCAAGAGGAGTGGCTCAAAGATTACATGGTGTACGGCGGTAGACCGGGAATGTGGGACGACTGGCTGAAGTTTCAGTCTGAGTGCAAGCGAGATAGAGACAAAGAAGAACGGCTAAGAATAGCCAAGAGGCGCAACACTGTAAAAATGTTAGCGCAATTCATTACTGTCATAGGCATAGCCATCGCAGTAATTCCAGTGGTGATATACTCTATCATTTACTTAACTAACTCTTAATACAAGGAAAGTACAATGGTCGAGTCTACAAAAGAAGCAATGGACATAGCAGCTGCCTCTACTGCTGTAATGTCAATGGCTGCGTGGCTACCTCCAACAGCTTCCATACTGACTATAATCTGGTTAGGTATACGTATATATGAGTCAGATACTGTACAAAGTTTACTAGGGCGTACAAAATGAGCATCTTTACTGCAATTATTGGGCCAGTGGCGGGACTCGCTAAAAGCTATTTAAGCAACAAAGCTGAAGAGAAGCAAGCTACACACGCTCGTAAGATGTCAGTGATTGAGAACGATGCTGACTGGGAGGCTAAGATGGCTGATGCTTCTAAGGACTCCTGGAAAGATGAGTTCTGGACTATTGTATTAGCGATCCCTGTGTTCATGGTTGGCTATGCTATTGCTGCTAATGATGTTACAATCATTGCTAGAGTAGCTACAGCTTTTGAAGCACTAGAGAAATTACCTGAGTGGTATCAGTACCTGCTGTTTATAGCTATATCATCTAGCTTCGGTATACGCGGAGTTGATAAAATAATGCAGATGAGGAAGTAAGAATGGCTCGTAATCGAGGAAGACAAGAAGCAAGACGACTTGCTGAAGAAGAAGCATTACGTAGAATAGCTGCTGGGACGGCTGTGCTGCCTCCTGTAACAGTTCTTCCTTTAGAAGCTCCAAGCACCGTAGCTAACCCTGTTAACTGGAAAAACGCAGCTATCAATAAAGATGATAGTTATTTCTCTAGCCGATACGGTGTATACGGTTTAGACGCTCCTGATCCTGATCGAGAACGCGAAATAGGTTCTGTTGAAGCTGCTTTACAACGTCTTGCTAACGCGCCCCAAAGAGCAGCTAACTCTGAAATTTACAGCACATTCACTGACGAAGAAAAAGCACTTTCTACGCAAACTAATCTTCTTAAAAAATACGGTATTACTTCGGCAGATTTTGGTAATAAAATTCTAACTGACGATCAGATGTTTGAGTTAACTTCTAAGTTAGACAATGAAATCACAGACTGGCAGGCAACTAACCTAAGCACTCTAGCATCAGAAGATCCAGAAGCTTTTGCAGAAGAATATGGCAAGCTGTACAAAACATCACAGATAAAGTTTTTAAGCTCCTTGTATGAGTCAGGCGCTTTAGATAAAGACGAATACTTAAACGCTTCTGCTCAGACTTTAATGGCAGGCGATAAATATAATACAGATGTTTATATAATAGACAACGGAAAGTTATACGCAGCTCCTTCTCACTCTGCAAACAACCCTAGTTTTTACAGTGAAGTTGTTTTATTTCCTGACCAAGTATCAGGCCAGAATCAATACAATACTTTTAACTATAAAATAGGAAGTCAGTCACCTACCAATGATTTTGATGAAAGCACATTAACCTGGTTCCTAAACAGCACTCCTATTAAGATGGCTGCTGCAGCGTTTGGTCTACCAGGCGTTGCTATTTTAACAGGTTTAAAAGCAGCTAACGGAGAGACTCTACACGCAGAAGACTGGGCTACTTTAGCTATAGCAGGTCTGGGAGAGGTTGCTCAGGCTAAGGGTTTTGATGCAGCAGAGGCAGGCGCTAAAGCAGATGTAGCTGGTAACGCCGCTGTTGACTCTGCTATTGCGGAGTATAACGCATACGCTTCTGGGATGCCTGCTGGCACGTTTATACCTCCTGATTTAGCTTCTATATACGACGCAGCTTATAATTCCTCAATTGCAGCAAGTGGTGTTACAACTACTTTTATGGGAATTGATCTTGCTAAGTTTGCAGAGAACGCTGATTTAAGCACCTCTGTAAGTCAAGATGTATTAGACGCTGTTTCTGCTTTAGAAGCCGCCGCTGAGGGCCAAGGAGATGGTGTTGTTTATAATCTTTTTGAGGACACTACAGACTCTTTATCAGAAGACTCTACTTCCTCAACTGTTGATATATTGATAGACGTTTTTAACGAAGTCCAGGATGACAGGATAGCTGAAGAAGGTAGAGTTGCTGAAGAAGCTAGAGTTGCAGAGGAAGCTAGAGTTGCAGAGGAAGCTAGAGTTGCAGAGGAAGCTAGAGTAGCTGAGGAAGCTAGAGTAGCTGAGGAAGCTAGAGTAGCTCAAGAACAAGCAGAAGAAGCTTCTAGAGTTGCTGCTGAAAAAGCCAAAGCTGCTGAAGAAGAAGCTGTAGCAAACGCTGAAAAAGAAAAACAAGCTGTGTTAGATTTGCAAGCAGAAGCAGACGCTAAGGCTGCTAGAGAAGCAGAAGCTAGGGCTGAAGCTGCTAGAGTAGAGGTTGCTAGAGTTGCTGAAGAAGCTAGAGTTGCTGAAGAAGCTAGAGTAGCTCAAGAACAAGCTGACGCTCAAGCTGCAGAGGAAGCTAGAGTAGCTCAGGCTGCTGCAGATGCTCAAGCCGTTACTGACGCTAGAGTTGCAGAAGAAGCTAGAGCTGCAGAGGAAGCTAGAGCTGCAGAGGAAGCTAGAGTAGCTCAAGAACAAGCAGAAGAAGCTTCTAGAGTTGCTGAAGAAGAAGCAGCCGCTGCCGAAGTAACCATAACTGATCCAGCAACAGGTGAGGAAATAATAGCCACTCAGCCTGATCAAGTTGAAACCGAACAGCCTCTGCCTGACTTTGAGCTTGATGAAGAGCCTATTGTCTTTGAACCACCTACCGATACTTCTGGAGGAGCAGCAGAAGGCGGAGCAAGTGCTGGAGGCGGTGCAGGTGGTGGTGGAGATGCAGGCGTCAGTGCGCCAGTCTCTGATGACATAGTGTTAAGACAGGTGTATGAAGGTGTCTTAGCAGGTGAGATACCTATTGAAGAATACATCACAATGGGTGGCAGGTTTGTAGATGAGCTACGAGCAGGAGTATCTTTAGAAGACGCTCAAGGTGCGTATGAAGAACCTGTTATAGACGACACCCCTATTGAGCTTGACGAGACTGGTGAGCCTCTAACTGAAGAAGAAGATCCGTTGTTCCCTAGCGACTTCTACGAAGATCCTACAGATTCTTCATTAGGTTCTACTATTGATGCAGACCCTGTACCAACACCAACAACAGGTACAACAGACACAGGAACTGGTACAGGCGGTGTAGGTGTAGACGGTATAGACGGTATAGATGGCATAGACGGCATAGATGGCATAGACGGCATAGATGGTGTTGACGGCATAGGTATAGACGGTATAGACGGTATAGACGGTCTTGCTGGTATAGACGGTCTAGATGGTATAGACGGTCTAGACGGTCTAGACGGTTTAGACGGTATAGATGGTCTAGATGGAGATACTGGAGAACAAGGTGATCAAGGTGATCAAGGTGAACAGGGTGTACAGGGTGAAAGAGGCGAACAAGGTATGATGTCACCTACTAGAACTACTGACATGTTGTTCGCAGACTTGTTTAAATCTAAAATAGACATTGGCAGTAACCAGGTAGTTTCTCCTTATGTACAACTACAACGACGAGGCTTGCAAGCTCCTGCTCAGCAAGGAATGCTAACAAACTCTAACAATTTTAGAAGGCGATAATAATGACATACCTACAATTAGTAAACAGTGTTCTACGGAGACTTCGTGAAGACGAAGTAAGCACTGTAGGACAGACCAGCTATTCTAAGCTTGTTGGAGAGTTTATTAATGATGCTAAGCGAACTGTAGAAGACACTTGGGATTGGTCAGCTTTACGAAGCACGTTGACTGTTACCACTACTCCTGATGTTTTTAATTACAACCTTACAGGCTCTCAAGACCGCATTAAAGTTCTTGACGTTGTTAACGACACTTCTGACTGGTTCATGGAGTATCGTGCAGCACACTGGATGACAGCAGCTTACTTGATTGAGACTCCACCTCTAGGCGCTCCTCAGTTCTATAGTTGGAACGGTATCGACACTAACGGCGACAGCGCTGTTGATGTCTACCCTGCTCCTAACGGCGTGTACAACCTGTATTTTAACGTGGTGTTAAGAACAGCAGACTTAGAAGAAGACACTGACAAGATGTTTATACCTTCTTCTCCTGTTATACAGCTGGCTACTGCACTAGGCGCTAGAGAGCGTGGAGAGACAGGCGGTACTTCTGCTGCTGAGTTGTTTGCGCTGGCTGGTAGAACGCTGTCAGACGCTGTAGCACTCGACGCTGCTAAACACCCTGAAGAGACTATTTGGACGACTGTATAATGGCTGAGCAACTACAGAATATTACAATAGCAGCTCCAGGCTTCTTGGGTATAAACACTCAAGACTCACCTATTGGACTAGACCCTGCATATGCTTCTATTGCTGACAACTGTGTTATTGATCAGTTAGGTCGCGTAGGTGCTCGCCAGGGCTATACAAAGGTAACTACTAACGGTGGAGATGTCTTAGGAACTAGCAGAGGCATTGAGAACGTATTTGAGTTTGTCAGTGTAACTAACGTAACCACTGTCTTCTCTGTCGGTAACAACAAGATATTTACAGGGACTACTACTTTAACAGAAGTAACACTGCCTGCTGGTTACACCATTAGCGACAACAACTGGAAGATTGTTTCTTTTAATAACGATGTTTACTTCTTTCAAAGTGGGCACGCTCCTTTAGAGAGTGTTGCAGGCTCAACAACGCTTACGCTTTTAACGACTTCCGGTGGAAACTTACCTCCAAAAGGTAACGATGTACTAGCTGCTTATGGACGCCTGTGGTCGTGTGACATTGTTGATAACAAATACACAGTGTATTGGAGTTCGTTGCTGGCTGGTGATGATTGGCATGGTGGATCTTCAGGTAGTATCAACTTAACTACAGTGTGGCCTAACGGATACGATGAAGTGGTTGCTCTTGCTGAGCACAACAACTTCTTGCTGGTGTTTGGTAAAAGAAGTGTATTAATCTTTACAGGTGCTCAGAGTCCTTCTTCAGACTTAACCTTACATGACACAGTTGAAGGCACAGGCTGTATTGCAAGAGATTCTATACAAAGTACAGGAACGGACTTGCTTTTTCTTTCTAGTCGTGGTATAATGTCTTTAGGAAGGATAGTCCAGGAGAAGTCTCTACCTCTACGTGATGTTAGCATGAATGTCCGTAGTGACTTACTGGCTGCTGTAAAAGAAGAAGCACAGGTCAACGGACATAGAGAAGAGATTAAGTCAATCTATAGCCCTATCCATGCTTTCTACTTGCTGACGTTGCCGTCCAGTAATATTGTGTATTGCTTTGATGTACGTCAGCCTTTAGAGAATGGGTCGTTTCGTGTTACTACCTGGACAGCGTTAGAGCCTACTGCGTTTACTGTGTTTGCTGACGACTCTTTGTACATGGGACACAGTGAAGGCATCATACGCTACGGTAGCTATCTTGACGACACGGATAAATATCAGCTGCGTTACTTTAGCAATCCTAACGACTTCCAGAGTCCAGCTAACTTGAAGTTTTTAAAGAAGTTTAACTTGACTATTATTGGTGGTCAAAGCACAGAGACTGTCTTAAACTGGGGATATGATTACACAGAAAGCTACACAAAGCAAGCATTTATTTTTGGTAGCGGTGTACCTGCTGAGTACGGTATAGCAGAGTATAACACTACTGGAGAATACACAGGATCTGTTGTGGTTAACACACCTAAAGTAAACGCTTCAGGGAACGGCAATGTGCTTACAGTAGGCATTGAAGCTCAAATTAACAACTCACCTTTTTCAATACAGAAAATTGACATACACGCTCTAGTAGGGAGAATGCTCTAATGTCCGATTATACGAAAACCACTAACTTCGCAACTAAGGACTCTTTAGCTTCTGGCAACCCTGCTAAGATTGTAAAGGGTACTGAAATCAATACTGAGTTTAACAACATCCAGACCGCTGTTAACTCTAAAGCTAACTCAGCTAGTCCAACAATAACAGGAACAATGACTGCCACTACTGTCAACGTAACTGGCACATTGACTGCTGATACAATTACTGGAGGATCATACTAATGTCTTTATTTACAGGTGATAATATTGCAGACATGCTCGGAGCTGGCGGTGCTTATTACCTAGGCAACGAAGCTTCTGATATTGCTAGAGAAGGTGGCGAGGTAGCTAGAAACTTAGCAAACGAAGCGGCTACTACTTCAAGAGCAGAGTCAGCTTTTCAGCCATACACTGTAACAAGCAACTTAGCTAATATAGGTACAACTGCTGAAGGCGGTTATAACCTCAACCTTTCTCCTCAACAACAACAGCTCCAGAACCAGCTTCTAGGGCAATCTCAGCAGTTGTTTGGACAGGTAGGTCAAGACCCTGCAGCTCGTGCGCAAGGCATCTACGAGCAGATTAGGGCTACTCAGCAGCCTGGTGAAGAGAGAGACCGCTTAAAGATGCAAGAGAACTTGTTTGCAGGTGGTCGTGGTGGTATACAGACTGCACAGTATGGCGGTTCTCCAGAGCAGTTTGCTTATGAGCAGGCTAGAGCTGAAGCACAGAACACTGCTGCATTGGGCGCACGAGACCGTGTGCTACAAGAAGAAGCTCAAGCGTTAACCTCAGCTCAAGGTTTGATGGATGCTGGTTACAACCCACAACAGCAAGCTCTATCGCTTTTGGAAGGTAGTCAAATACCTGCTGGTTACACTGCTGCTGGTCAACGTACAGGCGCTGAGCTAAGCAGTCAGTTACGTGGTAGAGGCATTGAGTCTTACGTACAAGGCCAGGACTTAGCTAACAGAATTGATCTGCAGACTCAAGACGCTATCTTAGGTCTATTGACGGGTCAGCAGATGTCTCCACTGCAGCAAGCACAGATAGCTGAGATCTATGCAGGCATTCCAGGGCAGGACGCTCCAAGTGGCGGTGGTCTTATTGGTCAAGGTTTTGATTGGTTATTTGGAGGTGGGCAACCAACTGCTGAAACTAACGCAACACTAGACTCTTTAATTAACGATGCTTATCAAATGCCTACTTATGACCAATTTCTAGGAGGTAATTACTAATGGCTCAAATAGATTACGCAGGTTTATTAACAGGTATAAGCAGTCAGAACCAACGACCAAGTCCGTTTACTTCTCCTTCAAGAGATCAACAGCTTCTAGGCTTTGCAGCTAAACAGAACGAAGCATTGACTGGTCGCCTTGGTGGCATGTTTGGACAACAGCAGCAAGACCCTGTAGAGCTTGCTAAGACAAAGCTAGTGGGTCTAGATCCTACAAACCCAGCAGATCAACCACAGTTTATACAGCTGTTGAACATTGTTGATCCTGCGAAGGCTGCTCAGTTTAAACAGCAGTTGGAGGCTAAGAAGTTAGCCAGCAAAGAAAGAGAAGATCAAAAAGTTAGACAAGCAGCGGCTGATAAAAAAGCTGATCTTCTTAATCTTGGCGGCGGTTCTCTTTACAAAGTATCAACGGGCGAGTTTTTAAATGCTCCTGGAGCGGAAGCTGCAGCGGCTGCTAAAGACGCTCCTAAGCCTCTTCCAGAGGCTGCTCAAAACTCGTTGATAGCTAGAGCGGAGAGTTTAGGCATAACTCCAGAAAATAAAGTTGATCTTCAAACTGCTTTGAAAACAGGTCTTGTTACCGATATAAAAGGTATTGATGACTTTGTACAAGCCCCCGTTGAGTATAACTATACTAAAGAAGTTAGTGTAGCTATTAAAGACGCTAATGAAGCTTTTACTAAAGGTTCTCAAGGAGCGCGACAAGCTGAAGGTATTATTACTAATATATTGTCAAGCAACGCTCTAGAAGCTGCTGGAGGTTTAAGAGCTACCATATCCGAAGGATTTAAAGAAATTATAGGTGGTCGTGATCTATTAAGCACTTTAAGAACACAAGCCACTCAGGTAATTAACACAGAAGTTGTGAATAACTTACCCCCAGGTGTGGCTTCCGATAGAGATATTGCAATTTTCTCTAAAGGTTTCCCTAATCCTGATACAGCTACTTTTCAAGAGTTGCAAGAGTATTTGGAAGCTTCTAAAAGAATTAATCAATCTTTAGCTGATTACGGACAGTTTAAAAATCAATACATTGACAAAAATATGTCTGAGACTGGTTACGCTCGCTTGGAAGGTTTTATACCGCAGCAGAGAAAGTTTAACAATGCTAAAAACTTTTTAGATGGTCAACTAGGATCTGCCGACATGACAAAAGAAGCCGCTGATAAGCTTCTTAACGATTTTGAAGAAGCCTTTGGAATGATACCGCAGGAGTATATGTAAAATGGCTATAAGCTCTGTCACGAAAAAAGAACTATCTCCAGATAACGCTTTTGCTGATTATGTTAGTGGCAGCGTCCCTAGAAAGAATTCTTTTTATGAATTTGCTAGGACTCCTGAAGAAGAGATCGAAGACAACACCCAGCAGAACATGGAAGAAATTGTTCAGGAACTAGACGAAACAAACGGGCTTAAAGATTCTATGATGGCTGTTCGTGCTTTCTTAGACGGTCAAACACTTGGATTCGCTGGCGAAGCTAATTCGGCTATCTCTTCTGTAGTGCTTAAAACTTTTTGGCCTGATCTGTTTGAAGACAAGACGGTTGCTGATCTACGTCAAGAAATAATTACAGAAACCGAAGAAGAACAGTTTAAATGGGCAGAAGAAAACCCAAAACTGTCTATAGGTTTAAATATAGCGGGTGGTATTTTAAGCCCTGCTAACGCTGTAGGTGTAGGTGTTGTGAATAAAGCTCAACAGGCCAATCAAGCCCGTAAAGCTGCTCAATCAGCGCAAGGTGTTCGACAAGCTCTAACAGGTACGACCACATCTGGAATAGCTGTACCAGGCGCTATAGGAGCTTCTGAGCAGGCGGCTGCACGTTCCTTACAAACAGCTCAACAATACTCTGGCATGTCTCCTGCAATGTTTAACGTAGTATCAAGAACTCCTACTTTAGCAGTAGCAACAGGCGTAGGCGCTACTGAAGGAGCTATAGCGGGCGCTGGTTTTGCACCTCAAGGCCAGAAAGTAGAGGGCGCTGTCACAGGTGCTGTTTTGGGCGCTGCTGCCCCTGTAGCTTTAAAAGGTGCAGGACTGTTGGCAAACTCTGTTACTAAAAGCAGGATTGCTCAGCCTTTAGGTAAAGGTAAAGATTTTGTTTCTATTATGTTTACAGAAAGCGGCGCGTCTGGTTTTTATAGAACTATTGTGAGCAAGACGTTTGCAGGAAAGTCTTTACTGGAGCAACAGGCTCGCAACACAGCTGGCAAGGTGCTTGTTAAAGCAGGGGAAGCCGCTACAAAGCTTCAGTCAGTCAATACTAGAACTTCTCAAGCTATTTCGGCCGTTAAGAGAAACATAAATAAAAACGCAGAGAAGGAAGCTGCTAAGCTGTTAGCTAAGAAAGACGACGAAGTTTTAAAACTAAAAAGAGAAGCCGGAGAAAATCACGCTGATTTAGTTGCTACAGCCAATAAAGAAAAAGAAGAGTTAAAGCTAAGCATGGTTGGATCTGAAGCTGATAGTAAAGCTGTTCTTTTAAGAGACATAGACGCTTCAGCTAACGCAGACGCCGCTTTATTTCGTTCGGTTAGTCGTATGGAAGGAATGCCTTCGTTAGCTAATAAAGCAGAAAGAGAAGCTATTCAAGAGCTTGATCCTCAAGATGCTTTAATTTATTTAGACGAGGTGTGGAAAAAGAAAGGTTTCGGAGCTGCTAAAAAGAAGAGCTTTAACATAAATACAGCAAGTGTTGTAGGTTCTATACAGTCTATTCTTGAAAAAGATACTAAAGCTTATTTAGCTCTTAAACAGTCCACCAGTCCTACTTTAGCTCAAGACATTGTTCAGCGGACGTTAGCTAAGGAAGTTAAAGATGGTAAAATATCGGGAGAGGCTTTAGTAAACTTACGAAGTGAAGTCGGTATTATTTTAAACGGTATCACTGAAAACAAATCTCTTGTGAGGGACGCCGTAGACGAGATACAAGATTACTTAGATTCTTTAATAACAAAGCAGCTTACACCTAAGCAGAGAGTTTCTTTTGAATCTGACAAGTTTAAGTACGCTACTAAAAATGTTGTTGAAAGTGCTACTTATAAAGCTACTGGAAGAAAAGGATCTATTGAAGGTGCTTACACAGCAGACGACTGGATCTCATCAACTAAACAAGCTAATAGGTATTTCTCAGCGCGTGGTAAGTCTCCTCTGCAGAAAGAAGCGGCACAGTTGTCTGCAAATATAAAGCAAAAAGATGAACTGTTAAAAAGTGAAGCTGATTCCATACTTAGAGAAAGAGTAAAAACTAATATCAAAGACGCAGGAATAGCTAAAGCAGAGCTTTCAAAGCAGCAGGATGTTATCAACAAAGTAAGGGATTTAGAAATAAGAGAGGTTAAAAGATCTTATGCGTCATCTGCCAAGACTGTTTCAGATAGAGCCTCTTTAGATGCCAGACTAGCTGAAGTTAAATCTAAACACTCTTCTCAAAGCAACATGCTAAAAGAACAGCAGCAACAGCTTTCAGATCAAATCTCGTTTTTAAGAAGTTCTTCTCCAAAGAATCAGGTTAGCTTTTTTGAACAAGATTATTCTGCAACTACTATAGGAAGACTAGCTACTAATACTGCTTTTGGCTTAAAAACTCAGTTGATAGGTAATGTCTCTTCGTTTGGTTTAGCTAGTGAGAAAGCGCAGAGAGCTTTAGTAGGACAAACAGGCTGGCAAGAATCAGCTCAGCAAGGTTTAAAGCAGATAGATAAAGCACGACAAGCGGCTTCTAGAATGAACGTAGACAGCACGACTTTAGGTACTGTGTCTGCTGGACAGGCTACTTCAGACACTAAGCCTTTGTTTTCTCCTGCAGCTAAAGCTGCTGTAATAAAAGGAGGCAGAAAAAGAATGAAAGCGGTCTATGAAGGTTTAAAAGATAGAGGTCAGTTAGAAAGGTTAAAAGTACAGGACAGAGAGCTATATGAAAAGCTCAAGGCCGCAGCAGGAGAGTAATAAAAAGCCCTATGTAGATGACTACATAGGGCTTTGGTTTACATAAGCGCTTATTTAGGTACTCTAGCGCCTTATATCAGTACTTTATTAAACTATCTCACATGCTCCACCAACACACGCTAACTCTTGTGACCCTGTGGTGTTATCTTCTTTCTCGAAGTTACCTAGGTCAATCCACTCAACACCTTGTGGCATAGCTGCTAATAGCTCTTCATACTTCTCAGCAGTGATGTCTTCATACGGAGCTTGCTGATACAGATGATCACTAAACGGCAACAAGCTGATACCGCTACAGATGTCAAAGTTCTCCCATATCCACTGTGCTACCTGCAGGAACTCATCATCGGTGTAGTATACAGTGATGCTTGGCTTATGTTCACACCAGTGGTTCTGATATGCTTTCCAAAGCTGTAGCTGTTCCATAGCTCCTACCTGGCTCACTGTAACGCTTGTCTCTGGAGCTTTAACAGGAAAGCTAAAGACAGAGGAAGCAGGACTCATTACATCTTGTTCAACAGGGAAGCCAGCTTCGGCCATGAAGATAGCAAGTGGGTCTTTCTTGTCTGAACGTACACGACGGATGTAGTGCTTAGAGAAGCGAGGATGTATGCCACTAGCGCTGTCAACAAGCTGAGACACAGTACCACTTGGCTTAACAGCTGTAATAGCAGCAGACTGATTAATTCCAAGGCTTGCAGCCCACTCTTTATTTGTTTCAACAGCCACATCTCGTATCTCCTCCAACCAACGCGCTAAGTCAGGTGAGTCACCTTTGCTCAACAAGTAGTGATCCATGATCCCTGTCATGCTTACGCCCAGCAGCGCTTCTTCTTCTGTGTTCTTCTTCCAACAAGTCCGTAAGTATCTAAAGTCTGTTAGTGTAGCTTGTAGGCTACCAATGATTGCAGCAATGTGTGCCTTCTTCTTTAACGACTTGAGTGTGTCATCTGCACGTACAACAATCTCTGACAGGTTGCAGAACTGGTTACTGCGCAGGATTATCTCAGAGCATGGGTTAGTACCAAACTCGTGTGTAGCGTCTCTACGACCATTACGTGCCGCAATCTTCTGTGCTGCTACACGACTAAAGATACCACGCTCGCCTGCTTTAGACTCATACATATTAGACATCTCTGCTAAGAACGACTCAAAGTCTGGCTTCTCAGTGTAGGCTACAGAGTTGTTAGCGAGTCTACGCTGACCTTCTAGTTCCCACCAGTTACCGTTCTTAGCTTTAGCCATACGAGGATCTGACAGGTTAGACAGGCTGATAAGAGCTGACCTACGGACGCCACCTACAACAACAATGTCTGCAATCTTACAGCAGATGTCGTGGCATTCAATGCTTGTTAGCTTGCGACCAGCAGCTTTCTGAAACACAGCCATACAGAACTTAAACAGGTCTTCCAAAGGCTCTGGCCCTGAAGCTCTACCGCCAAAGGTTTTAAGACGTTCGCCTGCACCGCGTACCTTGTGTACGTCATACTTAGGTATCTTACCAGCGTAAAGCATTGCAATTAACTCACGGAACGCAGAAGCCCAGCCAATCTTGCTGTCAGCTACAACGATAACGCTGTCTGTATCGTGGAAAGTCTCAGCAACTACTGGAAGCTTGGTGATGTAGTTACGCTCTACGCTGAAGCCTACGCCTGTGCCGCACATCAACACGTACATTAGCTCGTCAAAGCTGCGTGGTGAATCAATGTGCAAGTAGCTACAGTTGAAACCAGCTACGTTGTCTTTCTTTAACGCTTCTCCTGCTGTCATCATACAACGCATTGAAGGCATAACGTCCAGGTTGTGTATAGCGTTAAACAGCATCTTAGCGGTCTTGTCGTCTACTTGTCCACGATCAATCCAGAAGTCTACGTAACGCTGTACTGTCTCTGCCCATGTCTCTCTACGTCCTTCCTCTGGCATCCAACGTGCGTAGCGGCTCTTGTGTATAAACTGTTGGTATTGATCCATTATTTTATATCCTTAAATGTTATTGCTTTAAACCAGTATGAATAGAACTTTTTTATTTGTTCCCGCTCTTCCCATAGAAACGCAACAGGTAAATATATTGGTGAGATAATTAAGTATAGCACACCAAGGCCAAAGTATTTAATTTTCTTTTTCATCATCATTCCTCTTGATCAAATTGGAAGGTTTCATCAAAACCCAGCATTATGTATTGCTCGATGCAGTGCTTGATTGTGTCTTCTGTAGGTGAGTCTGTATGCTTGTGCGCATATTGCCACCCTGCTTCTATGCTTTCATCAATTAACCTTTCGATAAGTTGATACATTTTAACTTGCATATTTATTTACTCTCCGTAGATTTGGTGTCTTAAACTCGCGCCTTGCGATACTTAACCTCATCTTGCATTACTTTGCACAAAGCTGGGCGCATCCTTTTCTGCTGTGTGTCTAAGATAGCTCTAAGGTGATATGGGTTTAAATCAGCAACTTTCACATACTTCAGAGGCTGGTTACTATCTTTACCATAAGTGCCCCATTTGACCACTTCTCTTATCAATGAATGACTATCATCTGAAGTGACAGTTAACAGTTCCTCATCACCGTTAGCAGAGCATCTAACATAATCACAGCCGCCATCAAGCATGTACTCTTTGCCGTTGGCATCTGTATGGGTCACATAATCGTGACGGTGGAGTGACTCAAGTATTGTGCCATCAGGTGTCCGCATTCTACTGCTTAATATATCAAGCCTTTGCTTTTCTTTTCTAAGCACTCTATTAACAGCTTTGTAGAGTTCTTCCTTTTCTTTTTTCTTTTTACCAAAGATAGCGTCATAGTTATCTTCGTACTTCTTCTTGTCTGTGGGGCGGGTCGATGAACCCTTGCCTCCGTGTGTTTGTCCTGTAGCCATTAGCTATTCTCCTCTGTCACCACATCCGTTAGACGGCGCAAGTACCAACCAGCTTTCTCTAGGTCTTCTACCTGCTTGCCCTTGTAGTCATAACGCCACAAGTACTTCATGCAGTTGCCCTTGAGGTAGCCTTTAAATGCAACACTGGACATAGACTCCTCGATAGCTTCAATACACTCAATGTTTCCTGTGTTGTAATGGTCAGGACTGTTGACTGCATCTACATCTTCTTCTTCAGCAAAGATGTATGACTCTAGTTCTGCCTGCGACATCTCAACATATACTTCCATTAAATCATCTACTGTTTTAGGCTCAATAGCTGGTGCTTGCTTGCGTAGTCTATCCCAATCTTGTGGTGTTGCGTTATTAATGCTCATCTTTAAAATCCTCTTGAAATTCTGATAATCTGTCGTTTATCCTGTTGCTGAACTTAGCTACTAAATCTTGAGAGGTTATGTCTAAGATCTCTAATAGCGTTATCTCGTCCAGCTGTTCCAGTTTTTCCAATATATCGTAGTATGTGGCTGCCATCCTAAGCTCCGTACTTCTCTCGCAAGTAGTTGATACTAACTGGTAACTCGTCACAACCGCCGTTAGCTACTTCGTTTAGCATCCAGATACCTGCCCAGCTTCCGTTAGTCTGAGGTGACAAGTAGTCTTCGTCGTGTTGGTAGTAGATTCCAGAGAACAGTCCCAGCATGTTTGTGCCGTCAGCTTTACGTGCATAGGCTATGTCTCTATCCTGGACATGACCCATAATACAGCTCATATACTTCTTCTGCAACATTAACTTAGCACTACTTACTGGTCGTCCCATTACACCGCTTGTGAAGAAGTGGCAGTAGGCTATGTCGTCAATGATAACAGGATCTAAAAAGTCATACACCTCCCAGCCCATCTCTTCCAGCTTAAAGTCTTCAAACTTTAGTAAGCCTTCTAGCTTTGGATCGGATTCTACAGCGCGTGTGATACGGTTCTCGTGATTGCCAAGAGTAAAGACCATACGTGGACGCCACTGCTTGTGCTTGTTGACCTTTAGTCGCTTCTGCTCTTCTCTAATAGGCGCTAGAAACTCTTTCATGCCTGCGATACCTGCTTCAATGTCCTGCAAGTAGCGTCTACCTTCAAAGCTGCGTGTACCTACGTCATAGCTGCTCAGTGACGGCATATCCCAGTGGTCGCCAATGTGTATGATAACGTCTGGCTTCTTGTCTGCTGCGTATTGACCAGCCCATCGAAGATGCTCTAAAGACTGGCCAGGTTTTACTTGTGTGTCTGGTATTACTAGATGCTTAGTCATTAGTTATCTCCGTGGTTGGCGAAAGCACCATGTAGTTCTTCTCTGGCTGCTCTTACCGCTACATCAGCTTCTTCTGGTGTGTTATAAGACCCTAAATATATATTTTTATTTAGGTGACTAATCCGAGCGCGGAACTTGGCTGTTTTTTTGTGGTAATAAACTCCTTTGTATCCGCTTGTGTTGTTCTTGTTGAGCTTTCTATTATACTGGTTCTGACTGCTTGTCACAGCTCTTAAATTTTCTATGCGGTTGTCCGCCCTGTCTCCGTTAACATGGTCAAGAGTTTTTGGTAGGTAACCTTTGTGCATTAAAAAAATAACCCGATGCACTCTATAAACTTTATCGTTAATTCTTGTTACTAGATACCCTCTACCATTGTCACAGCCGACCTCGTCACCCACATTTCCTCTTTGTCTAACGACTTTCCAATACAACTTACCAGTTTCTTTATCATACTCAAACAACTCGTTCAATAAATCTACAGTTAAATCTCTCATTTCTTTCTCCGCTTACGCTCGTCTGCTGTCTTTTCAGCATGACACTTGTAACACAGCACCTGATAGCCTGACGCTTCTAGGAACATTCTGTCAATGTAGGTGTTCCAATCTACGAAGCCGACTTCTGGTTTAACAACCGGATCTATATGATCTACTGCTGCATTGTTTCGTTTACGTTTACGCCCTTCCAACGCTGGTAGTGTGGATGCGCCTACCTTCTTACATATAGCGCACTTGTACTTACCACGCTCTACCCACGACTTCTTCTTAACATCATGCTTGACGCCCCACTTACCATGAGCGCCGCGCAATGCTGAGATAATGAAGGAACGGAAACGAGCTTCTGTCCATCTACCGTTATTCCTCACCTTTAAACTCCCATATCTCACCTTCGTGGCGTCTAAGCCAGAGCATCCTGCCGTTCTCTATTACTCTGTCTTCGTCGCCGTCATACATCTCTACGCACTTGTTGTAGTAGTCCTGCTCAGTGACGCAGTCCTCTAACAACTTAGCTGACTTCTTCTCGCCTATGCCATAGATGCCGACAATGTTATCAATGCGGTCACCCATTAGTATCTGGCGGTAGAAGAACAACATGCCTTCCTCTGGCGTTACGTAGTATTTAGTTCGCTTTACGAAATTGTAGTGCCAGCCAGGGATTTGGTCGAAGTCCTTGTCCAGAGATACCATGATAGCGTTATCACCGTGTTTAGTGGCTGCTATAGCTATGGCATCATCTGCCTCTTCCCCGTCTGTCACTACTGCTGCCCATTGATCGATAAGGTGTTGTCTCAGTGCTTGGATGTGGACTGGCTTTGCCTTATCTTTTCGATTGCCCTTGTAGGGAGCAGTTACTGCGTAGTCGTTGCGAAAGTTTCCTTTACCAGTGAGATACAGAACATACTCGGACTCTTCTTCATCGGCTCCAAGGTGGAATGCTAGAAGGTCGGTAATAAAGCCATCAAGACCTCTGATGGCTGTTTTCTCAGACTCTTCGTTACAAGACCAGCCTAGACGATAGACCAAGATGTCTGCATCAATTAAGATCACAAAGCTTCTGCCATATCTACTTCAGGCGTGTACTGGATTAAGTCTGTGATCACTAGCTTCATCAGTGAAGGGCTACGGCCTTTAGCACCTGACGGGCTAGTCCAGTCGTAGTGACCAATGACAGCTTTAGCCTTGGAGTTGTTGGCAATCAAGACGCCTTTGATCTCTTCACCGTCTGTGTCATACGCTCGGATTGGCTTGCTAGACTTGCAGGTAATGAACTCGCCTTGCTCTGCCTTGTTGCGTACATTGATGCCCATCTCTTCTAGGGCGTCTACAGCGTTGCTAGACAGGTTGGCTAGATTTACCTGGTACTTACCAGACAGTTTGTTCTCTTCTACCAGGTTTGCCCACATTACGTCTGCTTGAATTGTTACTGGTTTTACTTGTTCCATGATATCACCTTTGATTGAAATGTTGCGTTTAAGTGCTGTTTTAGATCACAACTGATCTATGTATATTATACCACACAAACTTTAGAAAAGTCAATGTGTTTCTGCCCAATTGTTACCTATGTTGTACTCTCCATCCAGAGGGCAGCGCAGATCGAAGTGCTCACCTGCTTTCTGAATAGCTTTTACTGCTACCTTACCTACTGCCTTAGCGAAGTGCTTAGGCGTTTCCACTTGAAATTCATCATGTACGTTAGCCACAATCTTAAAAGGTATCCTGCGAGCTGTCAATGTCTCTGACAATATTATCAGCGCTTGCTTCATTACTATAGCACCTGCACCTTGCAGCAGTGTGTTGAGTGCTGCGTGTTGTGACCTGACTCTTAGTCGTCTGCCATCAAGACCCTGTAGAGTGCCTGAGAGGGCCAGTCTAGCCACTTTGTCACGTAGCTTAGCCAATGCTGGTGTGTTGCGTAGAAACGACGCCATAAGCTGCTGTCCTTCCCTGTAGCCACCTTTAACAATCTCGCCTATCTTAGCAGGGCCAGCACCATACAAGAAAGCATATATAAATGTCTTCGCCTGGTTGCGATCCGTGAGTCCTGCTGCCTTCATGTTAGCAGTGTGTATGTCACCGCTTAGGATCTCGTTGGTGTAGTTCTCATCTCGCATGTAGTGTGCCAGCATACGTAGTTCAAGACCACTGGCATCTATCCCTACTAGCTTGTAGCCGTGTGGTACAGTCCAGAAGGATCTACATTCTTTACCATACGGTGCTGACACTGAAGGAACTTGAGCCATGTTGGGGCTTAGATGTGTCATTCTACCTGTCACAGCGCCGTTGGTAATGACTCTACCATG
>Ga0196903_1000015_pt1 | contig 30635 bp, 18 predicted proteins | sample CB_VirMetaG_2_FD_169097 | JGI IMG/M metagenome (GOLD analysis project Ga0196903, IMG submission 169097) | Freshwater to marine saline gradient viral communities from Chesapeake Bay - CB_1504_2 Viral MetaG (v3) (version 3) | ecosystem: Environmental > Aquatic > Marine > Coastal | place: USA... | reverse complement strand
ATAAAGAATTTACGCGGCGCGAAGAAGGTTTTTGGTTTATTAACAAAGGCAAGCCTACTTATATTACTGGTACTAACTACATGTACTTGCAGTGGAGTAAGATTGATGTCGGGCAACCAGACTTTCGCGAGTCAAACAGATTATTCTATATATTCTGGGAAGCTTGTAAGGCCGACAAGCGGTCTTATGGAATGTGTTATCTTAAGAACCGTCGTAGCGGATTCTCGTTTATGTCCTCAGCTGAATCAGTTAACCTTGCGACAATATCAACGGATTCACGGTTTGGGATACTGTCCAAATCTGGTCCAGATGCAAAGAAGATGTTCACAGATAAGGTCGTACCGATTTCGGTCAACTACCCGTTCTTCTTCAAGCCGATCCAGGACGGTATGGATAGGCCAAAAACCGAACTTGCCTATCGTGTCCCCGCCTCGAAGTTTACCAGGCGTAAACTTGACTCGAACGAGAAGCTCCAGGAAATCACCGGTCTTGACACAACGATCGACTGGAAGAACACGGGCGACAACTCCTACGATGGAGAGAAACTAAAACTACTAGTACACGACGAAAGTGGAAAGTGGGAGAGACCTACAAATATATTAAACAACTGGCGAGTAACCAGAACTTGTTTAAGATTAGGTTCTAGAGTTATTGGTAAGTGTATGATGGGTAGTACCTCAAATGCTTTAGATAAAGGTGGTGCAAACTTTAAAAAACTTTACAATGATTCAGATGTTACACAAAGAAACGCCAATGGACAGACACGCTCAGGACTCTATTCTTTGTTCATACCTATGGAATGGAACTACGAAGGATACATTGATTCTTATGGCTTTCCTGTATTCAACACACCAAAAGAAGGGGTTGAAGATCCACACGGAACAAAAATAACACAAGGTGTAATAGAGTATTGGGACAATGAAGTAGAGGGTTTAAAGTCTGATCAAGACAGTTTAAATGAATTTTACAGACAGTTTCCACGTACAACTAAACACGCATTTAGAGATGAATCAAAACAATCTCTATTTAACTTGACAAAGATATACGAGCAAATAGATTTTAACGAAGATCTTAAAAACTCAATTAAAGTAACAAAAGGAAGTTTTCAATGGGAGAACGCTAAGCAAGATACTAAAGTAATATTTGTACCAAATAAAGATGGTAGATTTCTAGTAACTTGGGTTCCACCTGCGCATCTTCAAAATAAAAGATATATAAAAAATGGTACTAATTATCCTGGCAATGAGCATTGCGGAGCATTTGGCTGTGATCCATACGACATATCAGGTACCGTGGACGGCAGAGGATCTAAAGGATCTCTTCACGGTTTAACAAAGTTTTCAATGGAGGATGTACCTCCAAATATGTTTTTTTTAGAATATATAGCTCGGCCTCAAACTGCTGAGATATTCTTTGAAGACGTTCTAATGGCTTGTGTGTTTTACGGGATGCCTATATTAGCTGAGAACAATAAGCCTAGACTATTGTATCATTTTAAAAGAAGAGGCTATAGGGGTTATTCAATTAACAGGCCTGATAGAAAATATAACAAACTGTCTGTAACAGAGAGAGAGCTAGGCGGAATACCTAACTCAAGTGAAGATATAAAACAAGCACACGCCGCAGCTATAGAAACTTACATCAATGATTTTGTAGGTTTAAAAGAAACAGGTTATGGAGATACGTATTTCCAAAGAACATTAGAGGATTGGGCTAAGTTTGATATTAATAATAGAACAAAGCATGATGCATCTATTAGTTCAGGTTTAGCTTTAATGGCTTGTAACAAACATAGATACGCACCAAATGCTCCTAGACAAAAACCACAAGCGGTAGATTTAGGTTTTAAAAAGTACGACAATAAAGGTTCAACATCAAAAATAATAAGTTAAATGGGTATATATACTAACACCAATAGCGCTTTTCCTAGTCAAGTAGTGAGCGATGCAGAGAAAGCGAGCTGGGAATACGGGACGCAAGTTGGTCAAGCTATCGAATACGAATGGTTTGGACAAGGGCGTACTAATGGTAATAGATACTTAACTAGTTGGAATCAATTTCACCAATTAAGATTGTATGCTCGAGGCGAGCAGTCAATACAAAAATACAAAGACGAATTATCTATAAACGGTGATTTATCTTATTTAAACTTAGACTGGAAGCCTGTGCCTATTTTGTCTAAATTTGTAGACATCGTAGTAAATGGTATATCTGGAAAGTCTTATGATATTAAAGCTTACGCTCAAGATCCATCATCAATAAAGAAAAGAACTGATTATGCTTCTATGCTTTATGAAGATATGGTCTCTAAAGAGTATTTGGATAGCTTACAGCAAACGCTTGGTATTAATTTATATCAAACACCAAATATTGATACTGTACCTGAGTCTAAAGATGAGCTTGAGCTTCATATGCAACTAAGCTATAAGCAGTCAATTGAAATAGCAGAAGAAGAAGCTATTGCATCTGTGCTTGCGCAGAATAAATATGACCTTACTAGAAAAAGGTTAAATATGGATTTAACTGTTTTAGGTATTGCATGTGCTAAGACTGGGTTTAATACAGCTGAAGGAATTACAGTTGATTATGTAGATCCAGCCTACGTGGTTTACTCTTACACTGAAGATCCTAATTTTGACGATGTATATTATGTAGGAGAGGTAAAGTCTATAACAATACCTGAGCTTAAAAAAGAATTTCCAAACATCTCAGAAGAAGAGCTTGAGAGAATTCAGAAAATGCCAGGCAACAGCCAGTATGTAACTGGTTGGGGTAATTACGACGAAAACACAGTTCAAGTTTTATACTTTGATTATAAGACATACCACAATCAAGTATTTAAAATAAAAGAAACGCCACAAGGATTGATGAAAGCTTTAGAAAAGCCAGATTCATTTAATCCGCCAGAAAATGATAACTTTGAAAGAGTGTCAAGATCTATTGAGGTTTTATATAACGGAGCTAAGGTGTTAGGCTCAAATGAAATGATAAAGTGGGAACTAGCAGAGAATATGTCTAGACCTACAGCTGATACAACTAAAGTAGAAATGAACTACGCTTTATGTGCACCTAGAATGTATAAAGGGCGCATTGAGTCTCTAGTAAGTAAATGTATTGGTTTTGCTGATATGATTCAGCTAACGCATTTAAAGCTGCAACAGGTATTATCTAGAATGGTGCCAGATGGTGTTTACTTAGATATGGACGGGCTTGCAGAAGTTGATCTTGGTAATGGAACTAATTACAACCCAGCTGAAGCATTGAATATGTATTTTCAAACAGGTTCTATTGTTGGTAGATCACTCACTCAAGATGGCGATATGAATCCAGGCAAAGTACCTATTCAAGAACTTAACAGCTCAAGTGGTCAAGCTAAAATTGGTTCGTTGATTCAAACGTATCAATATTATTTACAAATGATTCGCGATGTAACCGGGCTTAACGAAGCTAGAGACGGTTCAGCTATGGAGAAGAACTCATTAGTAGGGCTTCAAAAGATGGCCGCTAACGCATCTAATGTAGCAACTAGACATATCAATCAGTCTGGTCTTTATATAACCCTTAAACTAGCCGAGAACGTTGCGCTTAAAATAGCTGACGCATTAGAATTTCCACTAACTAGAAGTGCTCTACAAAATTCTATATCTACATATAACATAAAAACTTTAGATGAGATTATAAACTTAAATCTTCATGATTTTGGTATATTCTTAGAACTAGAACCAGATGATGAAGAGCAAGCTCAATTAGAAGCAAACATACAAGTTGCATTACAACAAGGCGGTATTGATCTTGAAGACGCTATTGACTTAAGACAAATTAAAAATCTTAAGCTAGCAAATCAAATGCTTAAGATAAAACGTAAAGCTAAAGCTAAGCAAGATCAAGCTAATCAACAAGCTAATATTGCAGCTCAAGGACAATCCCAGGCAGACACTGCAGAGAAGACAGCTATGGCTGAGGTACAAAAGCAAGAGGCTATAATGGGTGCAAATGTTCAGTTTGAACAATCTAAGAATCAAATGGAGATTCAACGAATGGAAATTGCAGCTCAATTAAAAGCTCAAGAAATGCAAACTAAGTTTCAGTTTGATATGCAGCTAAAGCAACTTGAGGTTCAGAACATGCAACAAAAAGAAACCGCTATTGAAGATCGTAAAGATACTCGTAGTAAAATGGAAGCTTCACAGCAAAGTGAGCTTATAAGTCAAAGGCAAAACGACAGTTTACCTATAGACTTTGAAAACCAACCCGATCAGGGTATGCAAGCTTTCATGTAGAAAGTAAACAATTATTTAATTATATTTTATTATGTCAGAAGAAAAAACAAATGAACCTGTTAAGCAGGAAGGTGAGTTTAAAATCAAAAAGAAAACTCCAAAAAAATTAACACCGGTAAGCGATGAGCCTATTAAAGTTAATATTAAAGAGCCTTTGGTTGAATTACCGCCAGATGTTACAAAAGTAGTAATACCTAAACAAGAAGAAGATGCCATTCAAATCGGAGAAACAAAGGAAGTATCTGTGGAAGAACCATCCGGAGATAGCACAAAGGTGGGAGAATCTGTACAAGAGTCCAACACGGATGCTGAAGGGTTTTCTGCAATCAAAGAAGTAACAGAGACTGAAAAAGTTGAAGCTCAAGTAGAAAAAGCAATACAAGATGAAAGAATTCTTGGTAAAGCTTTACCTGAGAACATCGAAAAGCTAGTTTCTTTTATGGAAGATACAGGTGGGACAATAGAGGATTATACTAGGCTTAACGCCGACTACTCTCAAGTTGACGAAATTACGTTACTTAAAGAGTATTATAAAAAAGAAAAGCCTTATTTAGAAGGTGAAGACATTGATATGCTTCTAGAGGATTTTATCGTAGATGAAGACCTTGATGAAGAAAGAGATATGCGCAAAAAGAAAATTGCGTTTAAGGAAGAAGTTGCAAAAGCCAAAAGCTATTTGGAAGAGACGAAGAGTAAGTATTACGACGAGATCAAGTTGAGACCGGGTGTTACTCAAGACCAACAAAAAGCTATGGACTTTTTCAACCGATATAATAAGCAGCAGGAAACAGCTCAGCAACAACATGCGCAATTCAAGGAAAGTACTAAAGAGCTTTTCAACGACAACTTCGAAGGTTTCGATATTAAAGTCGGTGAAAAAAGCTATAAGTACAATATTCAGAATCGTGATAAAGTTGCAGAGAGCCAATCGAATATTAACAACCTTGTCGGGAAGTTCCTAGACTCAGATGGTAATGTTAAAGACACGAAAGGTTATCACAAAGCTATGTATGCTGCTGACAACGTAGATAAGATCGCAGCTCATTTCTATGAGCAAGGAAAAGCGGATGCCGTAAAAGAAGTTGTAAACAGTTCAAAGAATTTAAGTAGTACCAAAGCTAGGTCTACTCAAGGTGATGTGTTTGTCAACGGACTCAAGGTTAAAGCAATAAGCGGTTATGACTCTTCAAAACTAAGAATTAAAACAAAAAAATTTAACTAAAAAAACAAACAATTATGAGTTTAACTCCTCAATTTGGTAGTTTAATCCCTTCTCAGCAACAACAATTGCTAAGTACTAACTACCTACAATTTAACAGTAATGCAGCTGGAAACACTAACACGTTTGCTCAGCAGTACTTACCAGAAATTTACGAACAAGAAGTAGAGCGTTACGGAAACCGTACGTTATCTGGATTCTTAAGAATGGTTGGCGCTGAAATGCCAATGACATCCGATCAAGTAATTTGGTCTGAACAAAATAGATTACACATTAGTTATTTAGGATACGGTATTGGGGCTGATGCAGCTGCTGCTAACGTTATTACTTTGGCTGGTGACGTTCAAAACGTAGTATCTATAAATGATACTGTTGTACTTTTAAATCCTGTAAACGGACAAGAAGTAAAAGCTTTAGTAACAGCAGTCGGCGCATTAGGTGTTGGTGGAAACTTTACAGTAACTCCTTTTAGTGGGGTTGGACTTGTTGCTAGCGGATTCGCTGCTGCAGGAGCTGTAGGAGCAATTCCTTCACTTAAAGTATTTGTGTATGGTTCTGCTTATACAAAAGGAACTACAATTGGAGCTGGCGCTGGAAATTCTGCCGCTAGAACAAGTGTTGAACCTCAATTAACTCAATATTCTAACACACCAATCATTATTAGAGATCAATATACTGTATCTGGCTCTGATATGGCTCAAATTGGGTGGGTTGAAGTTGCAACTGAAGACGGAACATCTGGATTCTTGTGGTATTTAAAAGCTGAATCTGAAACTCGTTTGCGTTTTGAAGATTACCTAGAAATGTCAATGATTGAAGGTGAGCTTAATCAAATCGCAGCTGGAACTAGCGCTGCTGCTGGATTACCAGGAACTGAAGGTTTGTTTGCTGCTATTCAAACTCGTGGAAATGTAGAAGTAGGATTTACTGCTGCTGCTGGACTTGACGAATTTGATGCTATCCTTAAGAATTTAGATACTCAAGGAGCAATTGAAGAAAACATGTTATTCTTACAGAGACAAACATCTCTTGATTTTGACGATATGTTAGCTTCTATTTCTGGTGGATTCGCCGGTGGAACTGCTTTTGGTTTATTTGAAAACTCAGAAGAAATGGCTTTGAACTTAGGATTTAGCGGATTCCGTAGAGGATCTTACGATTTCTATAAGACTGACTGGAAATACTTAAATGACGCTTCTACTCGTGGTGGTGTTGATGGTATCAGCTCAATTGAAGGTGTATTAGTACCAGCTGGAACTTCTACGGTTTACGATCAGATCTTAGGAACTAATATCCGTCGACCATTCCTACATGTACGTTACAGAGCTTCACAAAGCGATGACAGACGTATGAAGTCTTGGTTAACTGGTTCTGCAGGTGGAGCATTTACTTCAACTCTTGACGCTATGGAAGTAAACTTCCTATCTGAAAGATGTTTAGTAACTCAAGCTGCTAACAACTTTGTACTTTTCAAAGGAATCTAATGATTCAATATTAATAACAATCCCTGCCTTCGGGCGGGGGTTTTTATATGACATTAGCCCCTTACTACTTATATACTAAGGCTATTGTCACATTTTTAAACTATTTAATTTTATTATATTATGGCTAAACAAGCTAAAGCAAAGCAAGTTGAGGTTGCACCTCAAGAAGCAGTACAAACAATAATGGCTGCTCCAGTAAAACCTTCAAAACCTGAATGGGAAATCAAGGATAGAGTTTATTATTTAAAAGGCAACAAAAGCCCTTTAACCTTAACAATACCTGGTAGGCATACTAGAAAACATGCTTTATTATATTTTGATTTAAAAACTGGAAAACAAAAAGAAATAAGATACGCAACAAATCAAGATTCACCTTTAGTAGACGAACAAAAAGGGGAGGTTACAATGGGGCATATAAGATTTCACAACGGAACTTTAACTGTAAAGAAAGAACAACAAAACTTACAAAAACTATTATCTATATACCATCCTTTGAAAGGAAAATTATATGAAGAGTTTAGCGCTAGCGAAGAGGCTGTTGATCAGTTAGAAGTATTAGATCTTCAAATAGACGCAATGAATGCAGCTAGAAGTATAGATGTAGATCAAGCGGAGGCAATATTAAGAGTTGAACTAGGTTCTAAAGTAAATGAAATGAGTTCTAAAGAACTTAAAAGAGACTTAATGTTATTTGCTAGAAGCAATCCTGCATTGTTTATTAACTTGGCAAATGACGAAAATGTACAGCTTAGAAACTTTGCTATTAGAGCACAAGAGGTTGGCATTATAAGTCTATCACAAGATCAACGAACATTCACTTGGGTGTCAACTGGTCGAAAATTAATGAACGTTCCTTTTGATGAAAACCCTTACTCAGCGTTTGCGGCTTTCTTAAAAACAGATGAAGGAGTAGAAATCTATAAGTCTATAGATAAAAAACTATAATAACATGTAATACTAATACAGGGCTCGTTAACTCGGGCCTTTTATTATAATAAAAATAAAAAATGGCGGTAAGTGTAAACACAGTATATCAAACAGTCTTGTATATATTAAACAAAGAACAGAGAGGTTATGTGCCTCCAGATGAATTTAATAGTATAGCTGCCCAAGTTCAACTTGAAATATTTAATTCTTATTTTCCCGATGGAAATCAAGTAAATCGTCAAAATCAAAATAACACACAAAACGATACTGAGTATTTTAATGTTTTTGACAACTTATCATACAAGGTAACTCCTTTTATAAAAGAAATTACATTTGACTTTATAACACCAAACCCTCTTATACAACCTCCTCTTCCGCTTACTTACGTTGACAATATTGGGTTTGTTTACTCTAGTATAAATCCCGTTAGTCTTAGCATAAACCCTCAGGTGTATATTTTAGGAGAAGTTTCATGTACATATAATGGAAACCCTACTTACACATCTGTAGCTCAACGAACTAGTAAAAAAGAATACACTAGAATAAAAAACTCTAAATTAACTAAACCAACAAAGCAATTTCCTATATATTACAACTACGGAGGTTATACAGTTTCTAATCAAGGTAAAAATAGCTACGTAGTAATACCATCTCCTCTTCCTGACTTAGTTACAGCAAGCGCTATAATGGTACCTACTGACCCAATTTGGGGTTTTACAGGAGGCGCGGGTGGACAGTATATAAATAGCTTTCAATCTTCCATTAACTTCATGTTAGATGTATCTGAGCAAACAAACTTAGTTATTGGTATATTAAAATATCTTGGTGTTGTTATAAACGATCCTACAATTATACAAGTAGCTGAGCAAGAAGCTCAACAAACTTCAATCAACGAAAAATCATAACAATGGGTTTAATAACTGAAACAAACCAACAATATTATCAAGGAGCCCAGCAGTTTATAGCTGACGGCGCCTCAGGTTCTTTTATTACAACCTTCGACACTAATTTAATACTTGGGTCTTTTAACCCAACAGATGTAGATTATGCTTTAAATAACTTTAAGTTATTTACTTCAGCTACGGGTTTACCTGGAAGTTTTATAGAGTATAACACCTCTTACTTAGTTTTAAATAACACTATAGTCTTAGGCACAGTATTAGTCCCTGTTATACCAACTATTGGAACTTATTTTGTAGTTCAACTTAAATCTTTAGATGGTGGTAACTATGGAAACGGTGATGCTTTTGGTACAACTGTTGAAGATAACTACGGAAGCTATGAGTATATTAAACTCTCAGACGCTATAGACAACTTCATGGTTGGGTACGTAGGAGATGGTAAGATATTACAAAATACTAAAAAATCAGACGTACTATTCTTTGCTAAAAGAAGTTTGCAAGAATTTAGCTATGACACTCTAAAAAGTGTACACTCTCAAGAGCTCACAATACCACCTAGCTTAAGCGTGGTATTACCTCAAGGCTATGTTAACTACGTAAGGGTTTCTTTTATAGACCAACTTGGTGTAAAAAGAATTATATACCCTGCGAACAATTTAACTATAAATCCATACGAAAATCCTATTCAAGACGCTCAAGGAGTTCCTACTCAGGATAACTTTGGAGAAAACTTAGAAGGTACATCGATAACTGAAGAGCGATGGGCTGGAGCAAATGATAACTTATTAAACGGTCAGTTTGCTAATAATATAAACGAGGCTATCGATTTTCAAAATGCTTACGGATTTGAGGGTAGCTGGAACTGGGGAAGACAATATGGTCTTGATCCGCAGCTTGCTCAATCGAATGGTTGGTTCACGTTAAACGAAAGAGAGGGCAAAATGTCTTTCTCTAGTAATTTAGCAAATAGATTAATAGTACTAGAGTACATCTCTGATGGTTTAGCGCATGATGTAGACACTAAAGTTCCTAAGCTAGCTGAAGACGCTCTATACGCGTCTATATTACATTCTATAGTATCTACAAGATCAGGTCAACAAGAGTATTTAGTTCAAAGACTTCAAAAAGACAGAAGAGCTAAATTAAGAAACGCAAAAATAAGGTTATCTAACATTAAGCTTGATGAAATTGTTCAGGTAATGAGAGGTAAATCTAAATGGATTAAACACTAGAATTAAATGGGGAAATCTACAAACACGTTTTTAAAATCCAAAATGAATCAAGATTTGGATGCTCGTATTATTCCAAAAGGAGAATATAGAACGGCTAAAAACATTCAAGTAAGTGCTTCTGAGTCACAAAGCGCAGGTTCTGTTGAAAATATATTAGGCAATGTTAACGTCTTAGATATTGAAAACTTAACAGGCGTTTCTGATTTGCATTGTATAGGTTATTGTGTTAACAACGAAACAAGTAGTGTTTATTTATTTTGGACAAATTGGTTTGACACTCCAAATAACAGTTACTCTCCAGGTGCTGCTAATTTTATAACACGATATGACTCTCAAACTCAAACATCTAATGTTTTAGTTCGTGGAGCATTCTTAAACTTTTCAAGACAAAACCCCATACACGGTTCTAATGTTTTAGAAAACTTATTGTTTTGGACAGACGATAGAAATCAACCAAGAGTTGTAAATCTAGAGCAGGCTGAAGCAAATATAAACTACTATACCACAGAAGATCAAATATCTGTATCTAAATACAATCCTTATGACTGTATAGAGCTTTACGAAGAAAGCTATTTATCTTCTCAAGATGGGGTTAATGAGTGTACTCTTAAAGATGTTGTTTCAAAGAACTATCCAAATGGTGGTTTTGGAAACTTAGACAGCGCTATAGTGGCAGGTGCTACCAGTGTGGATGTAAATTCTTTTACTGGAGATATTGTTTTAGCAGGTGGTGAGTACTCAACTGCTGCAACTATAGGTTATACATCTTTTGATACTGGACAAATAACAATTATACCAGGAGCAACGCTACTTTCAGCAACATACGATGAGCCTAGCGATGTTTGGACATTTGTAATTGCGGGTGGTGTTTTTCCTGAGTTAACAGTGTTGAGTGATATTGTATTAAATCCAAATCCTTATTATGACGCTGGATTTGCTGGTGATCCAGATTTTTTAGAAGATAAATTTTCTAGATTTAGCTACAGGTTTAAGTACGAAGACAACGAATACTCTATATTTGCTCCTTTCACACAAGCCGCTTTTATACCAGAACAAGACGGTTATTTTTTATATGTAAAAAAACCAAATTTAGCAGATGTAGAAGATCAAAGTGACACTTATAGAAGTACCACTGTTTCTTTTATGCAAAATAAAGTAAATGACATAAAATTAAGAATACCTTTACCTTTTAAAAACTATAATATAAAAAATAGTTTAAAGCTTAAAGAAGTAGATATATTATATAAAGAGTCAGACGCTATTGCCGTTAAGGTTATAGATACGGTACCGGTGAGTGATATCGAACAAGCCGCAGGTACTTTCAGCGTAATAGGACCTGTTACTGGTTCTTTTACTTTTAACATAGATAGTGTATTAGGAGGTGTTCCAATAGGCGGTTTAGTGACTGGTTTTGGTATAGTAGGTAAGCCTAAAATCACAAATTTTGTTCCAGACAATTTAAACAACCCATCAGCCGGAGGAGAAATAACTTTAGACGTAGCTCAAACACTAATTGATAATGTAGTTTTAAATATAAATAACCCTGATTACTTTGTTTTTAATTATCAATCTAAAAAACCTTTTAAAACTTTACCTGAAGCGGATCTTGTAAGAGTTTATGATAAAGTTCCTGTAAAAGCATTAGCTCAAGAAGTATCGGGTAATAGAGTAATATATGGTAATTTTCAAAATAAACACACTCCACCTGAGTTTTTAAACTTTAACGTTTCTGTTTCTAAGAAAGCAGATTTTGATTTAAAAAAAGAAGAAGGAACAATCATTGGAGGACCATACAATGGCACTACTATAGAAATAACACCCAAAAAAACAGGAGTTGTTCCAAATGTTGGAGATTTTATATCTATAGTTGTAGGTACCGGTAGTATTCCAGAAGAGACAGAGGTAGTTTCTGTAACAGAAAACCCAGTTGGTTCTGGTAATTACTTAGTTGTGCTAACTAATGCAGTTACTAATCTAGTCGCATCTAATATAGTTTTATTTGAACCTGGATCGGATACTTCTCAAACAACCAGTATTATAGAATACCCTAATCATAGCGTAAAGTCTAATAGAAACTACCAAGTAGGGGTTGTTTTGTCAGACAGATACGGTAGAACTTCTACTGTTATTCTATCTAACAATAAAGACACTATAATAATTAATGGAATTAGCTACTCTGGATCTACTATATACTCGCCGTACATAAGCCCAGCGGTTGTACCTTCTCAGTGGCCAGGTAACTCAATTAAACTTCTTTTCAATCAAGCGTTATTTTCAACAAAAAACACACAAACTGGAACACCTGGTTTGTATAATGGAGATAGTACAAGCTCAAGCTATAATCCTTTAGGATGGTATTCTTATAAAATAGTTGTCAAGCAAACAGAACAAGAGTATTATAATGTCTATCTACCTGGCATAATGGCTTCATATCCATCTAATCAAACTTTAGAAAGAGGTAAAACTTCTCATGTTGTTTTAATAAACGACAATATCAACAAAGTCCCTAGAGATTTGTCAGAAGTTGGTCCAGAGCAAAGACAGTTTAGAAGCTCTGTACAACTTTATGGTAGAGTAGAAAACACAGTCAACCCGGTTATACCTAGCACTGATTTCGGTAGTAGCAATAAACAATATTATCCTGAAAGATTTACGGATATTGTTTCTACTATATCAACCGTTAGAGATTTGTTTGACTATAATCCTTTAAGCGATGAGGCTCCAAGACCAGATTATTTTCCTCAGTTTTATTCCTTAGAATCAAATCCTTTAATAGCTAGAATTACTACACATAAAAAAATAGGTCAAGATTCAAAAACTAACTATGACACTGTTAATGCTCAGTCCGCTAGAACCACTACAACTGATATAATAAGATTAGCTAGTATAGCTGGAGACCCGGGCACAATAAACCCAGGCGACAAAGTTTTAGGCTCTGGGTTTCCAGAAGATTTAATAATTGAAACACCAGGTTTCACACCAGCGCAGGAAATATCTCCAGGAACATTTGTAACTGCCGGCGCATCAATAAGTGATGTAATTGAACTAAACACTTTAGGAGGTATTGCTAACACCTCTATCGTGGCGGTTGGTGATTTAGTTGACAGTATAGGTACAGACGATATACCAGAAGGGACTGTCATAGTTTCTATAGAAGAAGGTACATCAACTCCATTGGCTAACCCAAAAATTACAGTTAGTAATGTTGTTAGTATAGCAAACGGTATTACAATAGCAATATCAACCCCTGCAAGAATAAAAGTAAATAAACCTGTAAGCGTTAGTTTTGATCAAACAGTAACAATAGTTAACGATGCAACCCCTGGACTTCAATACTTAGCTGTTTATGAAACAGAACCCGTAGAGAGTTTACTTGATATATTTTGGGAAACATCAACAACAGGTCTGATTTCAGATTTAAATAACTCTATAATAAACGGTTCTTCTGGAGCAGCTAGCTTTAGTGATTTAAACCCTTCTCCTTTTACGGAAGGATTAGAAGAGGGCGGTGAAATATTTTCAGCACCGTTTAGCATGTTAGATAATTTTGGGCAAATAGTACCTTCATCTGAAATTAACGAAACTTTAGAGATTGTTGGTGTAACCAACGGACTCACTCCCGCTGTTAACGTAGATCAATATTTTACTTTAACGCAAGTTGGAACAAGTAATTTATTCAACATAGAAACAACTACTGCTTATTTTGACGCTATATTTTTTAATTACTCTCCAGCATCTAGGGTTTTTATTTTTACATTTAGAGCAGTTATAAATGGATTAGAAACATTTTTTACAGAAGAAATAAGTTTACAAAATGTATCTCCCACTATTTCAATGCCAGCTCAAGGTCAAACATTTCCAATAACTCAAGCTACGGAAATTATAACCCCTATAATGGCCCAAAATGGCAGCGCTAATAACTCAGCACCGCTTCCTGCGCTTTCTGGAATTTTCAATCCTGGTGATTGTACTATAATATCTCAAAGATCAGGCTCTGTGGATGGGCCAGTTGTTGATTACTTTGGAATACAATATCTAACTACTAACAATATTACAGCCACTTGGAATTTAGTAAATCTAGCTATTAACACCGTGCCAATAGAAACTTACTATTTAACAATACAGGTTCAAGACGCGGGTGGTGGGAGCTTTGCAGACACAGTAGATATAATATTAAACTTTGGTGTTACAATAGGCAAGGTTTATCAAAGAATTAGATATACTAGAGCAGGTCTTTTACCTCCTCCAGAAGACTATCCTCCATTTGGGGCACCAGGTTATATAACTTACACACAATCAAACAGCGGTTTAAACCCTAGTGTATGTTATCAATACATTACATATTTTGAAGTGCTAGATGGCGCGCCAGAGTCTAGAGGCTGGTATATATTTAATGGTGCCTTTAGTAGGGCTACCCGTGATTTTTTCAAAACTCCAAGTCAAGGAGGATCTATTGGATATAGTTATATTGGGGTTTACAATTCCTGGGGACCACACCTTAACGTAGCGGGAGGCAATACCAGCACGTTAGTGGATGTACTTGCCGACGCAAACAATGTAATACAGATACGTTTTGTTGAAAGAAACACAGATATATATCAGTTAAAATTTGCAGGAACCGAAAATGCTGTCCTTGAAGAATGGCTGGAAGGTGGGATTTCAGGTGACAGTTGTAAGTATAGTCAAGTATGGCCTTTTACCGGTGCATCAACGGTTTTCACTTATATCGCGGATGCGCTACCCGCTGAATGCCAAGCATACAATTCGCCTCCAAGCCTTTCAATAGATTGCAATGGTATTGGCATGAATATAACAGTTCCTGATTACACCATACCAAGTGGCCAAGGGAAAGCGTTGGGTATATCAGAAGACCCAGAACTGTGGGGGTTAGATCAATACACTTGGGCTGTAGTAACTTAATAGAAAAATAAGTAATAATAACAACATGGGAGCTGTAATAGAAGTAAAATATTTTAACTCATATATCCTGAATAAAACTAACAATGATTCAGAGATGCCAATATGGAATGGTTCTAGAGGTATACCTGAGGATTTAGGTGGTTATGAAGTGATTCCAAACACTAATGACGCAAACAATTGGGTTATTGAAGAGTCTAGGATTAGAGGAGGTTATAATAATACATCTGTGGACTTTGGAGCTAAAGCATATATAGTTGAAGAAGACACTGATGCTTCGTTTTTAGGAAATTCATTAATATATTCTGGCCCTTTTAATTCTAGAACTGGTATAAATAAAACTAATGTTTTTTCTATTGGAGAAGACATAACTAAATCAGCAGATCCAGCCAATGGGTCTATACAAAAACTATATGCTTCTGATTCTAATTTAAATGTATTTCAAGAATTAAAAGTAAGTAGAGCTTTAATTGATAAAGATGCTATATATTCAGCAGAAGGCGGTGGATCTGTTACTTCTAGTAATTTAGTGATTGGCGTACTACAACCCTTCGCTGGTGAATATGGTATAAGCAAGAATCCTGAGAGTTTCGCTCAATACGGTTACAATCAATACTTTTCTGATAAAAACAACAATGCAATACTTGAGTTGAGTAGAAGCGGTATAAATGAAATATCTTCTTATGGAATGAAAAACTTCTTTAGAACAAGCTTAGAGCTTATAGATAATTCAATAAGCGAAGGTTATGTTATAGGTGGTTTTGACATTCATAATAAACAGTATGTAACTTCTTTGCAAGGAAATCCTACTTTAAACTCTAGCAATAATAATTACTATACACTAGCTTACGATAGCAAGTATAACGGATGGGTTAGTTTCTATGACTACGAACCAGATCAAATGTTTAGTTTAAGAAATGAATTTTATTCAGTAAAAACATCAGGTGGAACTGCTTTTGGACAAGTTAGTGGTTGTGCTGGCGGCTGCGGACCACAAACCGTATTTCAATTAGCCCCAGGTACTGTTGTAGGTGACATAATTGCAGGTTCATCTATTCGCGCATGTTTAGCTGTTCCATGTGTGTACCCATACACCTTGATTGGCGTTGTTGCTTCTTTTGATTCAACCACAAACATCCTCACTAGTGTTTCACCTATAACATTAAACGATAATTCAAAGTTATTTTTTGGGTCTTCTACTGGTTTGTATAAGCACTATTCAAAAAGTGTTGGTAGAGGTGATTTTTATGGAGTAGGATATCCTAGTTCTGTTAGTTTTGTTGTTAATGACAATCCAGTTAAATCTAAATCTTTTTTTACTATAGGATACGAAGGAAGCAACGGGTGGCAAATAGATACGGCTGGAATTTCCTCAGATAATACTGGTACTAATTTTTCTACTACTTCCCAGTCTTGGATAGACGTTTTTGATCAAAGCTTTGATATAAAAAGTTATTACGAAGGTCAATTCACAGTAGTAGAAGGTACAGCGGTATCTACAACAGCGGCAATTGGCACAACTAGCATTTCAATAAATAATTTAACTGGAGTATTTGGCCTTACTCAAGGGCAAGTAATAGTACCAGTTGGAGCTGCTATTTATGGTAAAGGTGTGCCGCTTGGAACAACAATAGTTAGTTACGTAGCCTCAACAAGAGTGTTAACTGTTAGTCAAAATTTAAACACAGCAGCGGCTACATTACTTAGATTTAGCTTAACCGTAAATAGAGCGGATTACAATACTGTTTTTGGAACCTCTAATCCAGGTTTTATAAACAACTACTACCAAGGTTTTAATAGAAAAGAAAACAAATATGTAGCGGCAATAGTAAACGACTCTAGAGTGTCTGAAGGCGAGGTTAACTTTGGCAATCAAATAGCTGGAATAAAAGGGTATTACGCTGCGGTTAAAATTTCAACAGATAGTTTAACAAATCCTGGCGGAGAAAAACAACTTTTCAGCGTGAGCACAGATTACACAGCAAACAATGGATATTAAAAATAAAAAAACATGATAGGAGCAATAATAGGAGGCGTAGCATCTGTAGCTGGAGGTTTGATAGGGGCTAGCGCCGCTAGGTCAAGAGAAAGAGCAGCAGCGAGGGAAAGAAAAAGACTGCAAAAAAAGCTAAACAAGTTAGAAGAGGATAGGCAAGATATTATAGATCCTTTTGCAGGTATTCAAGATTTAAGCACTTTTATAAGTAATCCTTTTGCTCAACTTTCAGTAGCTACAGGCGCCGCTGAGATGAAGATTGAAGAGGCTGATATATCTCTAGCTAACACCTTAGACACTATGAGAGCAACAGGCGCAAGCGCCGGCGGAGCAACTGCTTTAGCCAATGCGGCTTTAAGATCTAAAAAAGGTGTTGCTGCTAGTATTGAAATGCAAGAGAAGCAAAATGAAGACAAGCGAGCTCAAGGGCAGCAAACAATGGAGCAAAGGCAGATGTCTGAACAACAAAGACTTCAACAGGCAGACGTAGCTGGTAAACAGTTTGTTTTTGGTCAAAGAGAAAACAGGGAAATGCAACAACTAGATAGAACTGCAGCTATGCTTGGAGCGTCTAGGCAAGCAGAAGCGCAGGCTGGATCAGACAAAACAGGTGCAATGACTGGAATGTTTGGGTCATTAGCTGGGATAGGCGGAGCACTTCTTGCAAATGGCAAATAATAAAAATTAAAAATGGAAAACAAAAACTTATTTCAAAATCTTTATTTAAAGCAATTTAATGAAAGTAACGCTATTGCATATAATGAAAGATTTGTTTCTGGCTCTAGCGATTACAATTTTCAGTTGCTTGACAACGCGTATAGAAACGCTGGTAGAACGTATGCTAAATTAAAAATAGCTATAGAAACAAATAATTGTATATCAGAAGATTGTGCTTTAGAGTTGACAGGAATAAAAAACTTAGAAGAATCTCCACAAGCTTCTTTAGATTTTTTAGCATCACTAATAGCAGAGCTTAGTGTTACAGAAGAATCTAGTTTTGATCCTAACAATAATTACAAATATACAGCTGCTAATAGTTTAATGAATGGTAGACCTGGGTTTTCTAAAACTGATGGATATCAAGCTTATTTAGATTTGTTACCTGATGGCTCTCAGCAGATAGTTTTTTTAGGACCTGTTTTTGAAACACCATTAATTATTAATAGCGCTGCTTTAAATGCTTTGCTTGAATCAGATACTGCATTAGTTGTGTCAACTCCAGACATAAATAAAGACATGTTAAGATTGTTAACAGAAGTTGGTTTATTTGCTCAGGATATGATAGGTGAGAACGGAGAATTAACCGCTGCCGCTAAAATTACCGAAGAATATGTAATGATGAATACAGACGGCTCGTTTGATTATGAAATTATTGACTTAGGTAATGGCAAAGGTAGAAATGTACTTAAGTACGACCTAGAAAAAATAGAAAAGAAAGTAGCTCCGTTCATAAACGCTGAGGTTGCTGGTTTAATGAGCTCTGAGCAAGACGTAATCGCAGCTTGGAACGTTTATATATCTAAAGACACAAGTGTTGAAGAGGACGCTCAGATGGCTCAGAACGCTAACGCTGGTGATACTAGTTGGATCTACGAACTAGACTTACCATTACAACAAGACAAAAAAGTTTTATTTGAAATAAAATACAAAGAATACTTTATGAATAATTATCTAAAACAATTTACAACTAACCAATTACCAACGGTTAAGGAAGACGCAGCAGTGTTTGATTTAGCGGAAGCTAAAAAAGCAAAGGCTCAGAAATTTTTAGATGATAACGACTTAAATTAAATTAAATGAACGAATTACAAGAATACACAGCATCTATTCCAGATTCAAATCCTAATAAAGCCGAGCTTATTAGACAATGGAAAATAGAAAACAAATGGGGTCAGCAAGAAGTAGTTGAAACTCCTGTTGAAGAAGTAAAGACAAACGGTGCTGCGGAAACAGATGCGGCTGTAGCACCGACAGAAGAGCGAGTGTCCACGGAAAAGTCTATAGAATCAAAATTGGAAGATTCAAAGCTGAAGTTCGATTTTTCTGATATAAGAAAAACAACACTTTCTAACGCAACTAGAAACGAGTCATCACCTTCTTTGCTAGCTGATCCAGATAAAACTTTTTTTCAACAAGTGGGATTATCTCCTACTTACAAGTTGCCAGAAAAATATTCTGAAGTCTCAAAACCTAAAGAAATTTACTCTCCGGGAGATGGATGGGATTACAAGTTTGACTTTGATAATAAAACTGGAAGTATAAATTATTTCACTAAAAAGAAAAATGACGAAAAGTTTATTCCTTTAAAAAACGAAACTCAAAAATTTTACGTTGCAGACGTTTTTAATCATTTAAATGAAGAGCAAAAAGTTTTAATAGAAGAAGCCAGAAGAAAAGAAAAAGACTTTACTATAGGTAATTCTTTAGATATAACAGAAGAAGACAAGGCTTTATCTCCTAGGTCTTTAGAAGAAGACCCTTCAAAGCCTTTTAAAACCATAGAAGAGTCTAAAAAAAATAAACAAAACGAAGAGTTTATAATAGCTATAGGTGTTTCTGATTTAGATATTAATAGAAAAATCAAAAACATTGTTATAAAAGAGGCTTATAACGTCGAAAACAACTACGAAGAGTTTAAAGGTTTAGAGTATGAAGGTGAATTAGAAATAAATGAGCCAGGACAAGGCGTTAGACGTGTTGAAGAAGACTATTTGCTATCTGATTTAAAAAAATTAAATACAGGGTTTAATGTTGATGACTTCTTAGGCTTTATGAACGAAAAAGGCTATACAAGAGATTATACAAATAATTACTTTAAAGATTCTTACGGTAGTCTAGGTACGTATGATCTAAGTCCTGAAGACTACTCTAGACTAGAAATTAACAGACAAAGAGATTTAGACAATTACTTAAATTTATATGTAGCTGATCAAACTGACAGATACAATAATAAGCTTTACTTAAGCTATATAAGCAAAAATAAAACTAAATTTAAAGACGTTAAAAGTTTAGACGAAGCTATATTGAAAGCTAAAAAGTATTTTAAAAAAGAATATGGTCAATCTACTTTTGCTCCTTTTGATTTAAAAAAATTCAAAGGTTACAGAGATAATCTTTTTCCAGAACTAGTTACAGCTGAAAAACAAGCAATTGCAGCTGGAGACGAAAAAAGAGCTGCTATAAAAGCGCAAGGAACTGCTGAAGGCTTGCTTTTTGATAGTACTAGAAAAGGTTTTCAAGGACTTATAGGTCAAGCTGAAGATCAAGCCTTAGAGTTGAGGTCTTTATTAGGTTATGATATAGGTGTAGCTAGAAATTTAAATTCAGAAAGAGATTTATTAAGATCGGCTACAGACGTAAGATATGGTTACGTAGAAGGGGTTGAAGCTGAGGTTGATGGTATTACATACATAAAAGATGAAGATGGAAATATATACGACACCACTAATCAAACAACACTAGGTAGCGTAACAGAAGAAGAGTATGCTGATATAAGCAAAGCTTTAAATACTAGTAAAAAAAGAGGAACTTCTTTTAGCAGCGCAGGAACTACTGAGCAGTTTGCTGCAACGGGTGGCACTATGATGTTTGATATAGCTTCTGTTTATGGTTTAGGTAAATTTACAAAAGTAAGCAAAGTAGGTAAATTAGCAACGGCTTTAAAAATGCCAAAAACTTCATTTGACGCTTTAACTTACTACACAGCGAGCGGTTATGTTTCCACAAAAAAAGACACGTATAGCCAGCTAATAAATGCTGGAGTAAATGTTGACGAAGCTTCAGAATTGTCTGAAACAGCTGGTAGATTAGGTGGGATTCTTTACGGTACAACTAGTTTGTTTGCTCCTACATCTCAATACATGAAAGCTTTTAACAAAGCTGCTAACGTTAATAACGCTGTAAACCAAGCTGTTCGTGGTTATAAAAAAGGAGGTAAATCTGAATTTACTAAAATAATTATAGATAATTTTAAAAAATTAAAACCCACTAAACAGGGTGCTATTAAAACAGCAGGAGCTGGCGGTCAAGAGTTTGTTCAAGAAGAATTGCAAACAGGGCTTGAGACTTTAGGCTTAAACGCTTTTATAAACAAAAAAGCAGGCGCTAATATATTAGACGAAACATTTACTAGACAGGACTTTATTAGCACTGGCATACTTTCTTTTGGAGCGGGTGCTGCATTTTCTAATTTAAACTTACCAGGTTTTAAACCTAATGCACAGCAGCAATTACAAAACTTATACATACTAAGTAAAGATGTAGCTGGAACAAAAGACTTATTAAACAAGATGGTTATAGATGGAGAGGCTACCACTGAGCAGGTTTCAGATGTTATGTTTCAAATTAAAGCTGTAAACAATCAAATGTCCGGCATACCTTCAAGCGTTAGTTCAGAAACTCAACTTGAATCAGCTATAATACTTCAAGAAATTGCAGATCTTCAAAACAGGAAAAAAACTATAGATGAAGCTTTCCATGAAAATATTGATATAAAAATAGAAAACAAAAGAGAGGCTCTGGCTGAAATAGTAAAACCAGAACTTGAAAAATCTATTTCCAGAAAAGGATCAAAAGCTAAAGCTGCCGATATGGACGTTGAGTTCCTTCCTTTTGGTAGTCAAGAAGAAATAGACGCTAAAAAAGCAGAAATTATAGCTAAAGGAGGAAAAGTTATTGAAGACGTAGGTTATGGTCAATCTTTAGAATTTGAAGAAGATGGCGTGACAAAGAAAGTTATATTGATAAACGATCAAGTGTCTGCAGAAGACAACGTTTATACGACTGGTAAACATGAAACATTGCATCCTTTTTGGGAGCAAGCTCTTAAAGGAAATCCAGAACTTGCTATTAAGTTTGGTAAATCTTTAATGCTAGAGTTTCTTAACAACAAAGAAATAAGCGGAGGAGCTAAGTTTTTAAGCAAATTTCAGTCATACGTTAATGACTCAAAGTATTCAGCAGAAGACACTTGGTCTGAAGTTATACCTTTAATGAGTGAATACCTTTCTAGCGGCGATATTCAATACAACCCAAAGCAAGAGGCTTGGTATAAAAACATAGGTAAAAAAATATCGAACTTCTTAAAAAACCCAACAAACAAACAACCTTTAAATTTAAGATTTGACACTGGAAAAGATGTTTTTGATTTTATAGTAGCTTACAATAAGTCTACTGACGCTGGTAAAGGCTGGTCAGCAGCTGAAAACAAGGTAAGATTAGAAGGAGCTAAGGGAGCGCTTGTTGATGATGATTTAGAAGTCAATAACACCTACGTAGTTCAAGAGGGAGAAACTATAGAAGATGTAGCTGAAAAATTCCCAGACATAACGCTAAAGCAGCTTAAGCAGTTAAACAAGACAGGAGGTCAAGACCTAGAGGCGGGAACTGAATTGATTATTTCAGCAGAAAAAAATCTTGTTAGTAATATAGACTTAGAGTTAAACAAACAAACTGAAAATAAAGACTCAGATGGCTCAGCTAAAGCTAGCAAGAGAGATACAGGCGCTGAAGCTTCTACCAAAGTTCAAGAAATATTCGAAGCTCAAGGTGTGGATGGTGCTTTTGACATTATAGAACAATTTAAGCCTATAGTAAGTAGAATAGTAGAAAAAAGAAGTGAAGCACCTAACTTTGATCGTCAACTTTTAACAGACGAAATTGAAACAGGTAAACGTGGTATATTTGATTTAATAAAAGAATACAAGCCAGAATCAGGCGTGCCACTAGCTGCTTATATAAACAAGTTTTTACCAGCTAGAGCTATTGAAGCTTCTCAAAGAATTTTAGGTGAAGAGTTTACTGTAGACGTTACAGAAGCTACAGGTGTAATGGCTGAGGAGGTTGAAACTGAAGTTGCTGCAAAACCTACTACTAGAAAAATAAAGCCTAGCTCACTAATATCCAACGACGCTGTAGGTAAAATCAAAGAACAAGTACAAGCTAAGATTGAAGGCATCGATCCTAAAAATCTAACATTTAAAAAACTTGGCGACTTAGCTCCTGAAATTATTGCAGCTGAAATTGGTATACCAGTTAAAAAACTTACAGTAGCTACAGCTAACCTATCAAAAGGTGACGCAACTGCTATTCAGCAGTTTGTCAACAAGAACGCAGATAAATTATTAAAGATATTACCAGAAGGGGCAGTAGTAGAAGCTGCGACAGAGAAGCTCTTAGGTACATCTACTGGAGTTCCAAAAGGACTACTTAATGCTTTTTATACTAAACAAGCTAGATTAGGCAAAGGCGCTGGACTTGCTCCGTTTAAATTAAACAAGGGAATTAGTAAAGCTGATTTCTTAGAAGCGTTTGGTATTGTTGAAGGCAAAAAAGCTGAAGGATTTGACGCTAGATCACCACAAGCTCAGGCTTTAAAAGGTATTGCTAGCTTGTACGGTAAATTAGTTACAAATGAAATTGTAAGATCTGATACTGATCTAAGTTTAGAAGTAAAGCAAGATGTTGCGGCCGGCAAGAATAAATCTATGGCTAGCAAACGTATAACTACGGAAGCTGAAATGTCTTCTAAGCTTAAAAACGCATTTAAAGAAGTCGCTAGTTTAAGAAGTAAGACTCAATTAGCTAGAGAGCTAGGTTTTTCTTCTCCACCTATAAATGAAAAAACTAGAAAATCGTTGCAAGACGACATGCAAAAAGCTGTTACGGAATTCGGTCTAGATACTGCTTCTATAGAAGCTGGTATGATGGGTAGTGGAGGTAGACAAACCTTCTACAGCAACTCAGCTAATGGAAAAATGTATAACACTGTTGCTGACTCTAAAAGAGCTGGATTAAAAAATCCAATTCAATTCGTTAAAACCACTGATGGTAAGTTTTACGAAACAAAAAGTGATCAAGGCAAGCTTGGCGGTAAAATAAAAAACTGGGTTGCTAAACCTTCTAGGTTATATTATGGAAAAACAGATCCCGCTTATGTAACGCTAATAGAATCTGCTTCTAAATATGAAGGAAAACCTGCTAAAAGAAACACTGTTAAAAAAGGTTTTACAGCAGAAGGGATTGCTCAGTCTAAAATAAACATGGAAGTACTTGATCATGTTGTAAAAAACCTAACAGACGCTGTTGCAAGAGGTATGTCTTTAGACATAGCAGGTGCTATAATAATACAAAGCTACCAAGCCACCGAAGGACTAATAAAAATAGCAGCACCTTTTAAGTATAAGTCTACGTTGATGGAATACGCTACAAGAGAAGGAGCAAAGAAAACCCAAAAAGAAGGTAATAAATATAGAGAAGAGCACAATCCTCCAGCTTCTGTAGTAGGCGCTAGTATAATGTTAGCTATTAAAAATAACGCTGCTTCCACTGTGATGAGCGCTATAAAAGAAAACTATTATCAAACGCAGTTGTCTAAAAAGAATGACGATCAGTTAGACATGGCTAAGTTAGATTCAACATTAGTTGAAGGTCAAAGTGTTTTTGACAATCCAATATCTAGACTAGCTGCGGCTGGGATAGATCTACAAACCTTAGTAAACCCCTTAACAGGTAAAACTATAGCTGAAGAAAGCGGATTTGGTATTGATCTAAAAGTATACAATAAGTATAATGTTAATGAAAAGGTACAAGCTTCTAGTATTCAAAACGAGGCTATATTAGAGGGTTTAAAAAATCCAGACTTAGATGTTGCGAGTGAAATAAAAGCATCTCTACCTTTGGTACCAGGAAAGTCAATGGCTTCAAAACGTGACAGCGATTTAATTCCTGATGCTATAGAGTATAGCGAGCCTATAACTGTGCAAAAAGCTATAAACGCTTTAGAAAAAACTGACAAAGCTTTAGCAAATGGTAGAAAACTAGATCAACCTGTCAAGAAGATTAGAGTGTTTGATTTTGATGACACATTGGCTAGAACTAAAAGTAATGTGTTATACACAATGCCTGATGGAACTACTGGAGCTATCGATGCTGCTACATTTGCTAAAGAAGCAGGTAACATGGAGGCTGAAGGAGCTCAATGGGATTTCTCTGAGTTTAGTAAAGTAATGCAAGGAAGTAAAGGACCACTGTTAGATGTAGCTAAAATCATAGCGGATAAACGTGGAACTAAAGACGTATTTGTTTTAACGGCAAGACCCGCTAACGCAGCTGGACCAATTAAAGAATTTTTAGCTAGCATGGGACTTGATATTCCACTCGCTAATATTACTGGATTAGGCGATGGTACTCCACAGGCTAAAGCTGGGTGGATTATGGGTAAAGCAGCTGAAGGTTATAATGACTTTTATTTTGCCGACGATCACACAGGTAACGTTAAAGCAGTTAAAGACGTGCTTAGTCAAATCGATGTTAAGTCTAAAGTTCAATTAGCAAAAGCTAGTAAGAGAACAACTTTTGATACTGTCGTGAATGATATGATTGAAGATTCGTCTGGTATTGAAACTTATAAACAATATTCTGCGGCTAGAGCTAAAACAGTTGGTGCTAATAAAGGTAGGTTTAATTTCTTTATTCCACCTTCTGCTGAAGATTTTACAGGTCTACTATATAAGATGCTAGGTAAAGGTAAGAAAGGTGATGCTCAAATGGCATTTCTAAAAGCTAACTTGCTAGATCCTTATGACAGAGCTGAGTCAGCTGTAACACAAGCTAAGATATCTGCAGCTAATGATTTTAAAGCTTTAAAGACGGAATTAAAAACTCTACCTACGAGCTTAAGCGTACCAACAGGTATCGGAGGATTTACATATTCTCACGCTGTACGAACAGCTATATGGACAGCTCAAGGCATGGAAATTCCAGGACTTTCTAAGAAAGATATTAAAGAGTTAAATGACTTTGTACAGAACGATCCTGAGCTTAGAGTGTTCGCTAATGAGTTGATTAAAATACAAAAAGGTAAACCTTATCCAAAACCAGGTAAAGACTGGCTAGGTGGTAATATCACTAGTGATATCATAAATGATATTAATAAAGTTAACCGAGCTGAATACCAGCAAGAGTGGAGAGAGAATGTAGACATTATATTCTCTGAAGACAACATGAACAAAATGGAGGCTGCGTACGGAACTAGATGGCGTGAAGCTATGGAAGATTCTCTTCGTAGAATGAAGTCAGGTAGTAACAGACCACCAGGAGGTAATAGAGCCACAGACGGCATACTAGATTGGTTAAACAACTCTGTTGGTGCTGTAATGTTCCTTAATACACGTTCTGCGTTATTACAGACTCTCTCTATGGTAAACTTCATAAACTGGGGTGATAATAATATAGCGAAAGCAGGTGCAGCTTTTGCAAATCAAAAACAATTCTGGTCTGACTTTATGACCCTTATGAATTCCGACTACTTAGTTGAACGTAGAAACGGTCTTAAGATTAACGTAAGTGAATCTGAAATTGCAGATGCCGTAAGAGATTCAGGTAATAAGGTAAAAGCAGCTATAGCGTTTTTACTTAGTAAAGGTTTTGTAATGACTAGATTTGCGGATAGCTTTGCTATTGCCGCTGGTGGTTCTACTTTTTATAGAAACAGAGTAAAATCTTTAGTAGCTAAAGGCATGGATCAAAAAGCGGCAGAAGCACAAGCTTTTGAAGATTTTAGACAGATAGCAGAAGAAAGTCAACAATCTAGTAATCCAAATAGAATTAGCATGCAGCAAGCGTCAGCTGCTGGTCGTGTTATATTAGCTTGGGCAAATACGCCGATGCAATATGCTCGTATACAAAAAAGAGCTGCTCAAGATCTTATAAATGGTCGTGGAGACTGGAGAACAAACGTATCTAAGATAGTTTACTACGGTGCTATTCAGAATTTAATATTTAACTCTTTGCAGCAAGCAGTGTTTGCTTTAGGGTTTGGTGAAGACGACGAAGAGAAAGATGATAAGAAAAATGAAAAGATCTCTAGAGTAGCAAACGGTATGATTGATTCGCAGCTTAAAGGATTAGGTATTGGCGGCGCAGCTGTTTTAGCACTTAAAAGTGCTTTAATGGAGTTAGGCGAGCAATACGCTAAGAAAGGCCCTGAATATGAAGAAGCTGTGTTTGACTTATTAAACTTCTCTCCACCGCTTGGATCTAAGATTAACAAAATAAGAGGTGGTCTTAGAAGCTTTAGCTGGAATATGGAAGATATGAAAGAGAAAGGTTTTAGCTTAGACAACCCAGCTTATTTAGCAGGTGCTCAGATAACAACTGGTCTTACTAATGTACCTCTTGATAGAGTAGCAAAGAAAATAAACAACGTAAGAGGCATGGTCAACGAGCAGTCTGCACTTTGGCAGAAAGTTGCTTTAGGTCTTGGTTGGTCTACTTGGGATCTAGGTCTTGGTTATTACGGAGGTTTTGATGCAGCTAAAGTTTTAACTGCTGAAGAAGAGAAAGTCAAAGAAATTGATGACATGAAAAAATTAACTAAAACTAAAGAGCAAGTTGATATGCTATTAGATTTAGGTTTGTCCAAAAAAGAAATAAAAGCTTTAGGCAAAGAACAAGCTAGAGTTGAAAAGATAATAGAATTACAAAACGCAGAAGCAGAACCTAAAAAAGAAGCTGAAGTTAAAGAAGAGATAAAAGAAGAAACTAAACCCACACCAGTTGCAAAACCTAAACCAACTCCAAAGCCTAAAGTAAAAACCGTAAGTGCAGAAGCTAGACTTAGAAGACAGTTTGATTCTATTAAAGATGAAAACAAACCTGATCAAGTAAAAACATTACTTAAGTTTGGACTATCTAAAAAAGAAATACGAGCTTTAAAATACGAAAAAAACAGAGTTGAAAAAATATTAGAACTAATGCCAAAAAATAAATAATGAGTATATCAGATATTAAAATGTACGCAATGAGCTTTGGGGTTGTCGGGTTTACAACATTCGCACATATAGAAACTTGGTTAAAAATTACCTTGCTTTTTGTAACCATTGGATACACGCTTCACAAGTGGATAAATCTTAAAAAAGAAAAAGATGAATAGACAATCACCGTTTCAAATCAAAGAAGCAGCTTACGAAAAGCAAAACAGAAAGATGCGTAAAGATTATACATCTGAAACAGGTAAAACATTAGGATCAAGACAAACCTCAGGCACAGGAAAACGTAGAGTTTCATTTGCATGTAGATTTGCCGGTATGGCAGGCGCTATGAAAGATGCTAAAGGAGAACCAACAAAGAAAGCTATGGCTTTAAAAAAATGGGGTTTTGGTAGCGTTGCAGCTGCTAAAAGCTTTTGTAGTAAAAATAAATCTAAAAAATAAAAATATGGAATCAGGACTTTACAAAAAATACATAGGATCTCCTTGCAAGCAAGAAATTGATCCAAAAACAGCTAATATGATGGCTGACGCTGCTAGCTTAGCAATGAGAGCTAAAAAAAGAGGTATTAGCGGTGAAAGACAAATGCAAATTGATCAAGAAAACTATGGAACAACTAAGGAAAAACTTTATAGAGGAGAAAGTTCTAAGAAAATTTTAGGACATAAACCAGAACCTCAAAAGTTTGGGGGGAGAGATTGGGAGTTTGAAACTGTAGTTATAGAGGGAGATAAACAAAGGGTTCCTAAGTATAAGTCAAAAAAATAAAAGTTGAGAGAAATTGACAAGATCATAGTGCATTGTACAGCAACTCCTGAAGGTAGACATACCACCGTAGAAGATGTAAGAAGATGGCATTTAGATAGAGGTTGGTCTGATATTGGATATCACTACCTAGTTTATTTAGATGGTACAGTGCATGAGGGAAGATCTTTAGACGTGCAAGGCGCTCATTGTAGAGGTCAAAATAAAAACTCTATCGGTATTGCTTATGTAGGCGGTATCGATAAGGTTAATTTTAAACCTAAAGACACAAGAACCGAAGAGCAAAAAGAAGCTTTGGTAGATATGCTAGAGTTTTTTAAAATAGCGCATCCAGAAGCTGTGATATACGGTCATAGAGACTTCGCTAGTAAAGCGTGTCCTAGTTTTGACGCTAAAAAAGAATACGATAACATAACTAACATGTGGAAATAATGGCAAAATTAAAAAAAGGAAGATTAGCTGAGATAGTTAAAGAACTGCAAGGCGCTTCTAAAATGCATTTAAAGCAATCAAAAGAAATTGACAGTCATATTGATGATATGGAATCGCCTTTAGACTTTAAAGGTGCTAACTCTTCAAACTCTAAGTGCTGGAAAGGATATAAAAAAGTAGGTACCAAGCCTTCACCTAGTGGTACAGGAGAGACAGTAAACGATTGTGAAAAAAAATAAGAAACATGAAATCAAATTCACCATTTAGAAAGACAGATCCACCTGGAAGCGAAGAAAAGCCAGGGATTCTTGATAAAATAAGAAACATAGCTACTGAAAGTGCAAAAAATCTTATACCTGGGTATACTATAGCTTCTACAGTAGGAAAAGCAGGTTTAAATTTAGTAAAAAGTCAGTTGGCTAAAAACTTAAATCCTTACGAATACGAAAATACAGTGTACAGCGATGGCGGCCGCGAATCTAGAGAACAAGGCCCAGGAGAGAGGGTCTTAAGGGCTTTAGTTAGTAAAGAAGACCAAATGGGATCTTGGAAAGGACAAGCGACTAGAGAAAGAAAAGATCTTTTAAGCATGATGTTAGGTCAAAAACCAGAATATAATAGTATTCCTGTATCAGAATATAGACCTAGTAGCAGTAAAGATCAAGAAGCTGTTTATTACAGCTCGCCAACTTCTGAAGAAACAATTAAAGAAAAGCTTAAAGACCCTGAGTTTTTAAAATCCTTTAAGCCAAATAGCAAAGGAATAATGAGTTTACAGGATTATTTTAGTGATGTTCAAAGAGGATCAGGAGATAACGTGCTTGGCAAGTACACTTTAAATCAAGGCGAAGATGATAAAGGTAAATATGTATCTTATTATGATAAGTGGGATTTAGAGCCTTATAAGGGCAGCAATAAAACTCTTAATAATATTTCTAACAAGGCTCAAGAACTAGCTGGAATAACTCCTACTGAGCTTTACGGTAGAGTTTACTATTAAGATATAAAATATAAAATAGCATTGCAAAGAACACAATTGGCTCTATAATTATAAATATCCAAACATTTATTTCTTTATATGTTAAGTTGAATTTAGTAGCTAGCCACACTAATAGCTCTACGCAATCATTAAATAAGTTATTATAATCCATATTATTAAATTTAAAATTAAAAAAAAAGGAACAAGATAAATAGGCGTACCATACCTAATAGTTCCTGTAACCAGAAAGGGCCCTCATAACGAGAGCCCTTTTTTGATTTTACCCATCACAAGCCAAACAATCTTCATTCATTGCTGTGGCTGCAATATCACCTCGCAGAACACTCTCTGTTCGAGTGTAGTACAAGGTTTTAACACCTTTCTTCCAAGCTTCAAAGTGAACTTTATTAAGCCACTTAGGTGTTGCTTCACTAGGAAAAGCTAAATTTAAACTAACTGACTGATCTACATATTGCTGTCTCAGTCCAGCTTGATTAACCAACTCTAGTTGATTTATTTCTTTAAAAGTTTTAAAAACTTCTTTAGCTGGTATATCATGCCCCATAGTAATATTACTAAGCTCGTTAATATCCTGAACCGAACCGCCGTCAGCCAAGATCTTATTCCAAATCTCTTCATTGTTTAGTTTATGTTTTCTTAATAATTTAACTAGCGTAGGGTTTTTTCTAATAAATGTACCTTTAGCTGATTGCTCAGTAAATACATTAGCAG